>WLWD01003391.1_pt1 | contig 99260 bp, 61 predicted proteins | sample 6712731 | NCBI WGS metagenome assembly WLWD01 (sample SAMN12718690, study PRJNA576275) | sponge metagenome | isolation source: marine sponge | host: Mycale hentscheli | place: New Zealand: South Island, Marlborough, Capsize Point | collected 2014-11-01
GAATAATTAGTTCATATAATCCTTACTTATAAAGATAATCAATAGTGACCTTTTTCTCTCTTTTACTTATAATACAACAAGGACATAAACATTTAGAAAGGTGGTTATAAAGTAGATCTTTATCACTTGATTAAAGCAGCTGGGTTTGTGTTGGCCACCTTGTTATTGTACTTCCAAAAATTGAAAAAGTTTGAAATACTGGAAGAGCTGTTAGCTCAGGCTCAGAGTCCGCAAGTCATCTGGAGAATTATGGTAAACGGTTTCTCGAACTTTTTTCAGTTGTAGCAGAGTATGCTTTCTCCGTTCTTTGAACATTTTTTCTGGGATATTCTAAGTTTTCACTAAGATATAGTGAATACTCTATATTGAGTAATTCAGTATAGCAGTAAGAGAGACTGATTTTTAAACTCATTCATTTCATATTGTACCAACTCTTTAGCTATATATAGACTGGAGTCATTACTATTTCACTTATTCCTAATTTGAGTAATAAGAGAATAATAAGAAAATTACAGAATAATATGCTATAATAAAAACACATTTTTGAAGTAAAAAAAAATTCTAAAAATTTCGAGCATAATCAGGCAAGCCCTACTAGGCAGGCTCGCTTGATTGGCGAGTGAGCGAGACACTCTCAGGGGTAACACAATTGAAAATCGGGGATATGAGTTTGTTTATATATATGTGTGGACGTACGTATGTCATTTTGTACTTTGACCCTCGCGTATTTTTGTGTTCGCTCCGTGTTCGACCCCGTCCCAAACTTCACTAACAGAATTCCTGGGTTTAGTGATCATTACCCGTATCACCTTAGAAATTGAATTGCTTACCGCTTTGAATTGTTTTGTGGGTGCAGTTAAAACTCAAAAACTTATGGGAGCTCCATTTCTATTCGAGTTAGTGGCGGTGGTAAGTTAATACGCTATTTGTCACAGTTATAAGCCCTACTCAACAGTATTTACTTGAAAATTCATTGTCCACTAGACGAACCACGAAGGTAAGTCTTGCGTAGGTATGTTCAGTTGTGTGAAAGTATTGTGCGTTACAACTACTATTAAGAATATCACAAATTTTTATTTAAATAACGTGACTTGATTTTGTTGCTTCTTTTTCAATTCAAACAGTTGAGGGGAGCGGTTACTATGGCATTGAATCCCCTTTACCGCATATGTGTAATTTAACAACTCGACTATATTTTAGTAGTTTGAATGTTAGTTGTTAAAATCAATAGTTTAACAATAGTGTAATTTAAGGCTAGCTCGCCATTTGTGCTCAAGCACACCACTAGTTTATATATTATATGTGGGATGTACGTATGTCATTTATACTTTGACCTTCGCGTATTTTTGTGTTAGTTCGGTGGTTGACCCCATCCCAAACTTCACTAAACAAAATCCTCCGGTTTATCAATCAGTATCCGTATCACCCTAGAATTGAATAGTTTACCGTTTTGAATTCTTTTGCGGGTGCAGTTAAAACGTGTAAACTTACGGGACTTCCATTTCTATTCAAGTTAGTGGCGATGGTAAGTCAATGCGCTCTTTGTCATGGTTATAAGCCGTAGCAACAGTATTTACTTGAAAATGCATTGTCCACTAGTCTAACTGCGAAGGCAAGTCTCGTGTAGGTGTATGTGCAGTTGTGTCAAAACATTGTGTTTTACAGCCACTACTTAGCTAAAGAATGTCACAAAGAAATCGTTTAAATAACGTGTATTGTTTTGTTGTTGTTGTTTTTCCCCCTTCAATTCAAACAGTTGCAGCGAGTTGTTACTATGGCACTGAAATTCCTTTACCTTACTTTCAGTAGCTCCAGTGTTAGAAGTCAAAATCATTCATATGAGTAATAGTACGGTAACCGTGCTATTTGTGGTTAATAGCACGAGTAACGTGATTGAAATAGTACGAGGTGAAGCAAGTTCTATTGATCCCTAATAGCACAGGTTACCCGTGCCAGCTTTTAAAAAGTCATTTGCAATTGTAGCTATATTATATCGTTTCACTATCTCCTTATTTCAGGATTAGCTTCCGCTGGAACTTTCTTTTCAACGTGCGGCTCCTACTACTCTGTTTTAAAACATTCCGTCTAATACGGGTAGAGGTTCTGTGGTCAAGAAGGACATTGTCTCCAACAAAAAACTACTCGAACTGTACGTTTCCGAGGTTAACACTGCACACGTGCACACTTACCCGTACTATTACACTTTGCTACCGAGGTATTTCACTTAGTTTCCACTTAGTTACCGAGGTATTTCGATTAGTTACGCCCTATTTCACTTTCCCCGTGCTAAATTACCAGGTAAAGCTAGAGCTCAATGCAGAACTGGTTAGCAACCAAACCCATCACAAAATAAATGGACAGTAGGTGGTTTTCGTGAACTAACGCTGAACTAACGCTGAATTACCGAGTAAACCAAGAATGCAGTTATAAAGAAGTGAAGGGCTTGGCTACGCTAGACTACCAGCAGGCGTATTAGTTTGCTACCTAACCTGGTACAACGATTAAGTGGAAGAAGACGAGAGTGGCAGACAAACCGGAGAGTGGGTAAAGTGTCGGCACGATCGGTAGCATGTGATTACTATAATTAATTGCAACAAAAAGCGTGTGAAACAGTGACGAGGATAGGCGGCGTAAACTTCAAAAAGGAAGGTTAAAATGTAAAAGAGAAGGCAAAAGCGGTTAATCGATGGAATCGACGAGGAAAGTTGGTGTGGTAAAAAGGAGAAATTACGAAAGAGAAGGCAAAAAGGTACGATTAATATTGTACTAAAAAGTGGGTGGAATCGAATCGTCAAGTAATGGCAGCGGAAGTTTAAAAAGAAAGGTGAAAGTAGAAAAGCAGAAGGTAAAAGTTTCACTTAGCCTAAGTTCACAATCATGATAGAAGGACAGAAAGACTCACAAGCAGGATAGGTAGATAAAGGAGGAGAAAGGATTCCTTGATTCATGAAGGAAGAGCTGAAAAAAAGAAAGGTGGGGGATACAAAAATGAGATAGTTCAGGAATAAATAGAGCAGGAGAGTGAAACTGATTGTAACCTTAACCAACTGTAGCCATGAGTAAAAGTAACTTATGCTACTGCATTCTTACTGTGCAATTATGTCAAGCGCTACTGTGTGGCGGGGTACTTGCTAGTATATATATAGTACTTATTACATGAGTCAGGCAAAATATTTCGTGAGCAGGCTAATTTATTTTCATGAGCCAGAGGCGAGTGAAAATAAAGCCTGAGAGTGAAATATCGTGCCTTATCACTCTGACAAGTGTAATAAGTGGTTTATTCCACACTAGATATCTTTACTACTGTAGTAAGTACTAGAGGAAGGGTAACTCACAGTAAAGTTGGTAGTAGGGGCTACCCACACAGCCGACATTTTAGCATCTGCTCTAACCCTGTTGAGCAGGGTACACCTGAGGAAGGTAGCTGTAAAAACCAGAATATTGAAAAGTTTGGCCTGGTTGCTATAACTACAAGGGAAATGAGCTTGCTGCAGTACAGGTGAAATAACAGTGTGAAATAATATCGTGAGTTATTTTATGGGTCATGTACATAAAGATATCATTGTGAAGATATCTAGGGTGGAATAAATATATATATCATGCAATTACTTGTGCAAACATTTCCCATAATACTTTAAAACAAACACTGTAAAAATTATAACTTGAAAATCCACCAAATTTACACCTCGTAACCTCTTAGCAGTACTGTCAGCTGGGGGCTACTGTACACGACACCGTTTCATTCAAATGCTAAAAGGACAAGTGAAGATAGCTCAATCTTTTATACATCAGCAAGTGGCAGAGGGGGGCAGCACTTCAATGAGGATCTTTTACCAAATTACACTCTGAGGCCAAAAGGATTAAACGTTTATTTGTGCTATTCTTTTGCTAGGCAGTAGCTGTAATGCACAACTCTTTCACACACACCTGTTCACTGGACATACCTACAGAAGGCTTACCTTTGTAGTGAGACTATTGGACAATGAATCGAGGAACAAAACCATTACGTAGGGCGTATAACTATGACAAATAGCGCATTAACTTACCACCGCCACTCATTCTCAACTCCAGTAAGTTCGTAAGTTTCTGTTTAGTGAAGTTTGAGACGGGATCAACCACTGAGCTAACACCTTTTGCAGTAGGTACAAATTTAGCTGTTTTTGATAAGTGAAGTTCCAGTTAGCTCTTGACAACTAGCTCTGTCTTCTAGTGATCTACCAATATAGCTATAGCCGTTGGCTATTAATTTTTTGCTAACAAATACAAAATTATTTTCTTAGCTCACTGAATATAACTTCTGAAGTATCTGGATAATGTTTGTTTGACTAGGTATAGACATACTTGCTTATTAAAGTTCAAACTGATGTAGGGGAACTGGGAAACAACCAAGATAGGCTGCCACCAGAATGCAACAACTAGACAGTTTACCAAGCTGTTTAAATGCTTTTTCCACAGCCCAAACACAGAGGTTCAAATCTATGCTTAAGTAGTTTGCAGAAATTAAGGTTCACTGAATAGCAAGAAGTTACACTGAAGGTTGCTTGCACTGCCAAGTCATTATATATGTCTGAGCAGCACAAGCTAAGTGAGTGATGACATGGCACAAAAGTAATGGTGTTAATTGGATGTGTGGGAATATTAAGTGATGAATGCAATATCAGTGATAGCTAATTATAGAACATAATGTTTAGTGTTCTTATGAATGCAATATCAGTGATAGCTAATTACAGAACATAATGTTTAGTGTTCTTGTAGAATGTGTGGTGGTTATACCACACAAACCATTAGTCATGATGTTTTATTTAATTAAACCTTTTGGCTGCTATTCAGCTAGCCATCATCAGTGAAACAAAAATATATTAACTGCTAGAATTGATGCTATAACTTTGGTGAAGCTGTAAACATGTTTGGAACTACTATGAACACCTCAAGCTAAGATGCTCTTATACACCCCAGGAAGTATCCCAGTGGTGTCAAATTGATAATTGGGGTTATTTTCAGGGGTTACACAATCAAGATTCTGTGGTGTTTATTTATTTTAATTAGATGTATTCTCGCTCTTTCACAGGATTTTTGTAAACAATACATAATAATAACAATATTTGAGTAAAAGAAGGCTGAGAAAGAAATTGTAAAGTGATAAATGGTTTTGCTTATTTATATGGTATGTGCGACCCCTTTTATTGTCCGTTATACTAATTACATAAGTTGGTAAAGCGTCTTGATATAAAACAAAGTAATGAACCTGTCGTGACCATGAGTTGCTGGCCTTGAACATCAAGCTTCAAGTAGTCTTGGAGCATACCTAAAAGAATTAAGTAACATTATGGTGGATCCAACAGCACTATTTTCTCTTGGTCATGGGTAATTGAATGGGCAGGTCAAGTTAAAACATTTCAATTTCAACTACTATATAAATTATGCCTTGAGCAGTGGATAACACTATTGAAATCGGGGATATTTGTTATTGAGCAAGCGAAGCCAGCGAGATACTAAGTGATGGATAATGCAAAACTGGGTATATGTTATTATCGAGCAAACGAAAGTGAGTGAGATATTGTTAGGGGTGGACAATTGAAAATTGGGTATATGTTATAATTGTTAGTACATATGCCTCTTAAATGCTCGTGGGTACCTTTTTTCTACTAAAAACACGGCTATTTAGGCTTGACCCCACTTTATTTTCATACATCAACATTAAGCAAGTCTTACTTGAAACTTGGGCTCCAAAAGCTTGTTTTTCAAGTCCCAAAAAGTTAATGTGAATGTGTGATAATATTTCAATATATCTCCTTGATTAATAATTCATACCTATATTTTTAATGCAGGTGCCAGCATTTCAGATTATAAATTTGAAGATGAAAATCAAAGTGCTGAGTTCAACAAAGAAACTGCAACTGCTAATACTGGCATTCTTTTGAAAGATGATGTTGATAAAGCAGAACATGTAGACATGTTGACATTAAACTCAAATTATCAGGAGTATGAAGAACCTGCAGTGATCAGTCAAGGTGTGTTAGTTATTTCCTTGAAAGCATAATTTTAGGCGGAAATAGCTGTATTTAATCTCCAAGGTAGAAAAGTTTGGTAGCTGGGTATTTAAAAAGGGGATGTAGCTGAATCTCCTTTAGAAATTGCCAAACATTTTACTCTAATAAGTTTTGAATGAGTAAAATGGCAAATGATGGGATGTTGAGCTAATTATGCAGTCTCTCTATTGGATGATATATTGACAATGGTAGTCATGCGTACGTTTATGAAATTTCTATTCCTCATTCTGTTAGAAATATTGCCTACATTATGTATAAATCTGAAATGGTACTATGCATACCATCCAAGTGTCCCAGATTCACTGGGACTGTTTCTGAATTATACCTACAAAATGAGTCCAGTGCACCATTTCGCTGAAAAAAGCAGTTTGTGCCAGAATTGTGCTACTCGCTGATGTTAGGGAGTGAGAGAACAAATTAAGTTGGATGCTAGACTAGCAAGAATTGCATGACCTTTTGGTAATAGCGTAAATAAATATTAAAGTAGGAAGAGTGATTATTTACATAACCGAAATTTCTTAGGTAAAAGATCGTGCTTGCGAAACTATTACATGTATTAGAATAATATCATTAAATTAATGGATGTCTTTGAGAGGCCATCATCTCTACCAAGAAAAAAGACTCGTGTTGTTTTGACCTTGCTCCAAAGCTGATGCAGAAAGCCTTTCTGAAAGACTTTTTTTCTAGTCTCAGAAAAAATCCATACAAATCAGAGGTCCCATTTCAATCTTGTTTCTATCATGTCTGCTAAATTTAACAATGACTTTAGTTGGTTTGACACCACCATCACTTTTTAATTTTTGACCGATATGTGCACTGCAGGAGGGTTTGATGAAAGTCATGTTTTGTATGTATGGACACTTCACCACAGAGTGACTCTTCCAGAAAAGGCTGATGCTAGAATATGGCTATCAGTGAATTCCATTGGTATTAAGAAACCATCTTAGCCCAGATATATAGCACATAAGTTTACCCATTATATAGTAGCATCACATTGACCATTGATTGGAACACAAAAATTTGGATATACAAACTCAAAGCAATGATGACTCTGATCATGTAAATATTCCTTCAACTTCCATACCACTTGAGATGCAGACACTCTTTGTATTCACTTGGGTGTCACTTCATTTTTCTTTTTTTCTTTAAATTGGGCAAGGCATTTTTCATGGTGTTTCTCTTGGCATTTCTCCTGCGCTTCTCTGAGTTTATAATAATAATAATAATAATAATAACAATATCTCCAACCAATAGTCCATTGGAAGGCAATGGATAGAAACAGAAAATTGCTGAGATGGCTATTGATCACTTAGAGTACTGTGTAGAGATAAAAGTGGAGGAGAGTCCATGCAAGAAACCAGCAGTGATATGGGAATTCTGACCGATATAATGAAGTAAATGAACTAATGTATGATATGATGATGAAAGTGAACTGTATTACATTCATAATTGCCAGGTCCACAATTTAATAATTTTCTGATAAAATCTCATAATTTCAAACATCATGTTTAGCGAAGCACAATTCAGAAAATATGCATGGGAACAAAATTGTTAAGGTCTGTATAGCTGTACTAGACCTATATAGCTACTTACCTGTTAAGCATTTCCTGCAATAATGCTGAGAACTGCTTTTTGACAGCTCTCTGCAGAGGTCATTCACCAAGTTCCAAAAAAAAAAAAATTACTATTTATACTGCTGGTAATTTCACTATGAGAAACTTCATTGCTAATTATTTACGTACTTATAACTATGCACTTCAGGCCTTCTTTTGGTAGCAAATTGAGAGTTCAACAACAAGAAATAACGGGAAGAGAGACCGTTAAACTTGACCGTAGAATTTGCTGTCTTTACCAGGGACCGAGCAGAATGACATCGAAAGTCTATGACTTCTGGTCACGGTGGTGGTTGGACTGTGAACTGATGATGATGATGATGTTTGTTCAAAAGAATACTTTTTTCTTCAGGGCGAATAAATTTTCTTCAGGGCGAATAATTTTTCTTCAGGGCGAATAATTTTTCTTCAGGGAGAACACTCTCCTTTAGGTTTTCACTTACTCCTTTAGGCCTTTCTTCTTTCTAAGTCCTTTTTTCTTTGATAGTAAAAAAAAACAAACTTTTTCCAGTCCTTTACTCCCTTATATACATGTAGTGAAAATTCGTAAAACCTTAATATAAAAAAAAAAAGAAAAAAAAGAAGAAAAACAACAACAATCTATATACTAATACGCTTGTGTGTCAGTAACAACGACGACGATGACGACCGACGGTGTTTATTCATGAATAATTCATGAGCTTAGTACAATTTGGTAAAGCATTGTCATCTTATGGTAGATAAAGTGTCGTCGCATTTAGTAGAAAGTGCTGGTTATTTCTAAAAAGTGGGGGTATGGACGACGGAAGGTAAAAGGCAATTAATCGTAACTGAAAAGCGGGTAGAATCGGTGAGTAAAGGTGGGGGCTAGTTGTCAAATGAAAGGCGAAAGTACGCAATAGAAGACAAAAGTGTCTCAAAGTGAAATTCAGAAGCAGGAGAGATAGACAAAGAAAAAGAGGACTCCATGATTCAAGAAGAAAAGCTGAAGTAAGGAGGGGTGGGTTATAAGAAAAGCTCAGATAGTTCAGAAAAAAGAGCAGGAGAGGGAAATTTATGTACCTTAACCAATGGTAGAGAATGATTGCTGAGCAATATAACTTGTGCTACTGCATTCTTACTTTGCAATACGTCAAGCGTCACTGGGTACTTGCTAGTAATATAATATAGTAATAATAATAATAATAATAATAATAATAATAATACTAATAATAATAAAAATAAAATTATAGATGCAAATAATAGGGAGCATAATACTTGCAATGAAATTGAGAATTAGAGAAATTTAACCACTTATTATTATGGTACAGATATATGTACTTTTGGGCTATGGCCCTAGGTGAGCAATGTATCTGAATATTTTTTTAAACCATCCCAACCATCAATACAAGTTATATAGAGAAAGATAATGAAAATAAAATGTGTTCCTTGATGTAGAGATAATGAAATCTGAACCTGAAATTTTCATCACCAAATTTCACAGGAAATCAACACACACAAACAGGATTATAAATTTCAAATTAAACCATCAGCCTAGAGTACTAACTGGAGCATTTTAATGTTTGAAAAACAGAGCCCAACAATCTGCCACAAAGATGATTTGAATGAATACAATTTATGTCTGTTGATCCATTCAAAGATAATGGTTATCCTTCCACGTTAATCAATACAATTTTATATAGTTAAGAACAATAAAAATAGAAGTATCGACCAAGAGTCCAAGAGGGTAATGTTAAGAACAAGAAATACTTAGTTTTACCATAATGTGAAAGGAGTCAGTGAAAAGATTGAAAATGTAGGAAGGAAGTTCAAAGTAAGAGTAATAATAGCAAGCAAACTTTCTCGTTCTAACAGTCAATATGTTAACTAAAACTTACCCTATGTTTGCTTCATAATTTTTTCAGCTGAGTATGACTGAATCCATGTAAGAGTATAATAGTTAAGTTCAATAACAGCAAAACATTATTTGATGAAAGTGAAAGGGAAGGTGAAATCGACAGAAATAACTGGAGTTGTTTATAAAATTCCTAGTGGAGTTTGCGATCAATCAAATGTTGGTGAAACAGGTAGAACTCTCTACTAGAATAAAAGAATATAAATATACAATCAAATCACCAAGAAGCACAACACAATGCGATTGCAAAACATGCAATAGAAACTGGCCACTTACCAAAGTAGGAATAGTTGACAATACTCGAACACAATCAATCTAATATCAAAATATTTGAATCATTAAGAATTGGAGAAGGGAGTACAATAAATGAGGATACAGGATATAGAATTAATCCAGTTTACAATTTTATTTTAGATCAACGTTTTACATTTTTATCTTATCTATTGTTTTTTCTCTTTCTGTCTTCTTAAGTTTTTTTTTGTATTCAAGTGGTTAAATTACTCTTAATTCTCAATTTCATTACAATTCATCTGTCTCAAATTATTTTGTTCCATTATTTGCATCTATGTTATTATTATTATTTTTTTAATAATAATAATTGTAATATTATTATTATATTGTTATTATTATTATTATTATTATTATTATTATTATTATTATTATTATTATTATTATTATTATAATAATTATTATTATAGTTGTCATCATCATTGCTTTTTCTTTTTTTTCAATACATTTTATTTTAATATTAAGTTCTTACGAATTTTCACTACATGTATAGAAGTGAATAAAAGACCAGAAGAAGTCGTTTTTTACCCTCAAATAAAAAGTTTGTAGAAAGCAGAGGAAAGCCTAAAGGAACAAGTATTCAGTCTGAAGGAAAACGTTTAAAAAAAAAAATAACATCATCATCATCATTGTCATCACTGAAGAAGACTCGTCAGAGTCAAAACGTCCTTTATGGGCTAATACTATACAAAACTATACATACTACTAATTTAATTAAAATTTTAAATTTATTTAATTAATTAATTTATATATTATTCACAATTTATTTGACTTTGTTTGTAGGGCTTTGTATTAAAGTGAAACAAAAGGAAATATGTAATATCAAGTTTGGATCCTTCTATAAATGTCTTCCTAAATTATTCAATGATTGGTGGACTTTGTCTTCAAAAAAAATTGAAGGAGATCATATTCGATGCCATTTATTGTCAGAAGAAAATGAAGATAAATTATTGACTACTATTAATTGCTATGGTGCTGTTGCTGTTATACTTATTAATTCACGAAATGACCACAAAATTTCACGGAAATTTGTTTCCTGTGTTAGCCAAGAAGAAACACCAGTTATCATTATTAATAAGTCAGATGGTGATAGATTAATAGACACTGTTAACAGATACAGTCTGTCTGGGAATATTCTAGTAAAAGTAGATGTGGAAGAACAGATAAGTGAAACAATAGATGATGACATGGCAGCTGATACAACTACTGTGGAGGAACAGGATCTTCCCTCAAGTGAGTGAAATTTCATACGTTTCATGTAAGACAAAAATTATATTTATGTACTATTATAATAATTTAGATCCCGTTGCTATATTGTTACTAGGTGTACTAACTTGAGACACATTAGTGAGGGTCTCACTTCGCTTGACCAATAAAAATAAAAAGAAACGAAGGAAGGAAGAAAACAATTAATTATAATGTAGGTAGTAGAGTGGCACACAAATGTCGAGTGAACCTGTAGTTGTAATTTAAACCACACATAGATTTCAAACTTAAATCTGATTAATTATTCCACAGGAATGCAAAACTAGACTATGTTGACAGAACCACTGTATTCTGCATATTTGATAACCCATTGCCTAACTTTGATATAATCTCTGTGAACCCACTGTTTTACATATCAGTCATATTCACTCTGTTTCTTGAATTTATCATCCTGTTTTACAAATTTGGTTGTATCTTCAGAACCTTTTATTTTCTTATTGGTCAAGTTTTGTTCGTATTATTTTTCTCTGAAATCTGCAACAAAATCTCCCAATAATTGGCAATAGCTGTAATAATTAACTAGCTAGATAACAGCTGGAAAACTGGCAAAGTAAATAGTTAGCACTTTAAACCTTTACACAACCAGAAAGTAGCTAACCATAGATAAAATATCTAGTATCTACAATCTAACCTTCAAAATTTTGTGAATTAAGCCTCTGCTTTTCCAAAAAATTATTTTATATAGCAGCCTACAGATTATCTAAGACTTATCAGCTCAAATGTTACGAACTGAACTGCACAGAAAAGTAAACCTTCATATACAACAACAGGGGTGGATCTAGAATTTTTTAAGGTGGGAGGGAGGGGGGCTCTCTTCACAATAGCTTTAGCTACTTATGAAAAAATGTTGGCTATATAGTATTTGTTACAAGGTTATAATTTATCACATCATAATTAGCATTATATTGTGACTATCCAAAACTACATGGTAAGATAGTGCATTTAACATTCCCACTATTTGAGGGTTGTAAATCCTCAAGCTCACGTGACCCTAAAAGGCGAAGGACCAGAACTCTAACCAAGGCTTTAACCAGAGCCAACCACACTTGCGCGCTAGTAGCTGCCAGGAAGACGGATACTGATGCCGTCGTTGCAGGCCTGGGTCAGACTAAAAGCGAACTTCCGCTTGCGCAGTCAACTCCAAAGATAAAATTTCAATGGCAAAAGTTAAAGATATACACTTTACAAAACATTTTATGTGAAGCACAATGACACAACCAGCAGTGGGTTTGAACCATGAATAACATTATGTAGACAATTGTGATATATATGTGTGTGCGTTGAAGTGTTTATGGGTGATGATAATTATGTTCATTCCTGTGGCGGTTGTTCAGTCAGTTGGCCTGAACATACTGGGAGGGCGGGCACTAAAGACTCGTCCTCCAAGTGAAGCTTCACCAATCGATGGATGGCCCTCTTGTAGATCTTGCCACCGCACTGAATGTCGACTGCTCGAATTCGATCATCACTGCCGGGGTAGACAGCCACCACTTTGGCCAGAGGCCATCTGAAGGTGGCCAAGGTCTCGTCCTTGACGTAGACTAGATCGTTAACACGTAGTGTGGAAGTTGTATTCTGCCAACGGGATCTAGCCTGGAGGGATTGCAGGTAACATCCTTTCCATGCTATCCACAAATCCTGCTGTAGTCGCTGAACTAGTGCCCAGTGTCGTAGGTAGGAAAGTTTGGCAGTGCTGGCTGGTTTGGTAGGTGGAGCCTTGAGTGGTCGGCCGATTAAGAAATGACCAGGTGTAAGTGCTAAGTCCAAGTCTGGCTCCGTGGAATATAGGGCAGCTAGAGGACGGCTGTTAAGTGTGGCTTCTACATCTGTGAGGATGGTCTCCAGAGTAATGGAGGGGATGCGGAGCAACTAGCTTGCAGAGTTGAACTTTCATTACTCTCACTCCCGCTTCCCACAAGCCTCCGAAATGTGGAGTGCGGGGGGGAATGAAATGCCATGACACATCCTGCATAGATGATAAGTGGAATATGGCCTTTTCTGACGAATTGAGTAGGCGTCTGATTTCCTTGATCTCTGACTGAGCTCCGACAAAATTCGTCCCATTGTCTGAGTAGACCTCCGAGGGCGTGCCTCGTCGGGAGCAGAATCGTTTGAAGGTGGCCATGAACTCGTCCGTGTCCAGTCCAGAGCAGAGCTCCAGATGTACAGCTCTTGTGGTCATGCATACAAATATGCATGCATAGGCCTTGACAAGAACTGGTTTTCGGGTGTGGCCAAGTTGAAGTTGGAAAGGACAGCAAAGTTCACTCCTGTAGCCATAAATGGAGGAGCCGGAGATGTCCTGACATGAGGAAGAAGACCCATGACCTGTTGCATAGGCAGGAACAGACTCATCCCAGTCAACTTTGTCTTTCCAGAGTTGTTGTAGGAGGACTTTGGCGACTATGACAAAGGGCGAGTAAAAGCCCAGTACGTCATACACCTTAGTGACATTCTTTCCTGGAGGGACATCAGGAGTGGCTACATGTAGCATGTCTTGAACCACATCCCAATGGACACCTAACGCTTTGGACGAGTTGTGAGCAGAGGAAAGAGACAGATCAGCAGTCTCTACCAGATGAGTGGGAATGGAAGTCCTGAATGAATCGGAGTTAGTCCTCCATTTGCGTACTGTCATGCCAGCTTCCTCGAAAAGGTTGCGGATGGACTCACGCAATGCCATAGCAGCCTCCTCTACTGTGTTCGTGCCCGACAAGAGGTCGTCGACATAGAAACATTCCTCAATGTGCACCTACTGGCTAGAGGGTGAGAATGGCGGTGTGTTGAGGCATGGTGGAGCAGGACACTGGTGGCGAGAAAGGGTGAGGACTTCACTCCAAAAGTGACACGCTTCATCCGACATTCAACAATGTTGCCAGAAGAGTCCCTAAGGAGGAAGTGATGGAAGTCCCGATCAGAGTGGACCAGCTTTATCTCCCTAAACATCTTGCCAATGTCTGCTGAGAATGCGATGTTGTGGGTGCGAAATTTCAGCAAGATGTCAGATATGAATGGGTAGAGGTTAATGCCTGCGAGAAGTTGATCATTCAACGAGACACCAGAGGATGACTTCGCTGAAGCATCGAACACAGGCCGCACTTTAGTGGTGGTGGAATTGTCTCTCGGCAGCCTGACTACATAGCGACCATCGGGCGAAACAGAGAGATGTTGTTTGAATTGTTTGATAGCTGATTCATCCTCGGGAGACAGCCTGGTAACTTTAGGGATCTTTTCTAACTCCCAAAGTTGTCGGAGGGCGACATTCAGGTCATCTTCTTTCAGCTCAATCTTGAGAGCAGTGATGTTAGATGGTGAGGGCAGTGGTCCTGAAACTGTCCAACCGAAGATGGTTGAAACGGCACAGAACTTCGTAGGAACTGGGTTGAGACAAAGTGGGTAATCCAGAGTGCCAATGATCACATCCACTTGTCCTCCGAAATCACCATCAGCGAGCTGGAGGCCCTGTAATAAGCGGTTTCTGGCGATGTCATCCTTGTTAGGAGGTGGGGTGGTGGACGGAAGTCGAGGTGCAACAGCCATAGTTAAAGTAATGCTTTCTTCAGAGGGAAAGGCAGGTCGGACCTTGACAGTGACACAGTGCTTGAGAGTGGCGTCAGTGTTGGCACTCATTGTCATGTGTAGGGGTGAACGTTCAAGCATAGATGGAGGCCACATGCTCCGTGAGAATACAAGACGCAGAACAAGTATCCATGGCAGCTCTGGCTGTGATGGAACGCTCGACGTTGGACAAGGTCACCACAGCTGTTGAATAAATCCACACTTGAGAACTGTTTTCCCTGGAGGGGCGGGGCTCTTCTTGTTCGGCGCAACTGAAGTCATCAGAGAAGTTCCAGTGGACTTCGTCTTGGCTGAATCTTCTTTCGACTTGGCTAGGTCTTCTTCCTTATGTAAAAGGGTGTGGTGTCTTGCCTTACAAGTGTGACAGCTGTGTACAGAAGCACATTGTCTTACCTGATGACTGGGGTGCAGACAATTGATGCAGCCTTTGCTTTGGCGAATGTAGTTCCAGCGCTGACCTGGTATGTACTCCATGAAGGTTGAGCACCTGGTTAGTGTATTATAGCTTCCCTTGCACAGGGGGCAGGAGTTCTTGGCTAATGCAGATGATGGTTTCTTGTGTTCCTCTTTCTTGACATGAGTTTGCTTCGCAGAAGCTGTGGGAGGAGGAGCTGAGGTCTTCTTACTTGGAAGGTTGCGGGTGAGTGGGGTGATAAACTTGACAAGTTCTTCAACCTTTGGAATGGTGTCAGCGTAGCCAAGGTGTTTGGACCACTCCTTGGACATTTCCTCGTCGAAGTTCATGACCACTAGAGCAACAGCCACTTGCGAGAGTGTAGCTCCCTTTAGCTTCTCCATTGCTGCGATGAGGTGTTGTGTTCTGTCCAGTACTCTCAATGCGCTCTCTTGTGTGTAGTCGTAGGTGTCTGGCTGGACTAGTTCCTTGACGTAAGTCGGAAATACTACAGAGGCTCTGCCATAGCGAAGACGTAACTCTTCCATGGCGGTGTCATAGCCTGAAGGACCCTGGGCAAACTTGTCTACCAAACTCTTGATCTGACGATCCTCCATGACCTCCGAGAGCAGGCAGCACTTATCGCCGTTGGTGTAGTACTCGGTGTGTGTGGTAATAAGGTCAGTGAAGCGGTCGTAAAACCCCTGGAAATCTCTGACCTTCAGAGAAGGTGGGTGTCTTTAACTTGAAAGGGGCAGAGGGATGTCCTGAAGTCTTGGTAATTGAAGGAGATGTGGCTGTGTCGGCCTTGGCGTAGGATGCACCGGATTTGTAAATGTTAGTTTGCACATTGTCGAGAGCCTCCTTCGCCTTTGGAATCAAAGGCTGGAAGAAAGGATGCTTCGAGTAAGGTTGAAGGTCGGTGATGAGATCTCCTAACTCCCGGATGTGCTTTCTTCCCTGTACAAGGAAGTCAGCGGAGGTTGCTGTGCAGTGCTCCATCTACACTTGTACTTTTCCTAGCTGAAGCTCGTACTTGTAGAATGTAGCACACTGATCCAAGGTTTAACTTGCCAACGTAATCGTCGTAAGACACCTCAATGGTGGCATTGTTCTCGATTTCTCGATCGATATCTTCTTCGGGAGCATCAGCTACCACCATGGCATCTAACAAAGCCTCATGGGCTGACTGATGCTCTCGGATGGCCTCCTGAAGTACCTGGAGCTTAGCTTTCAACTCCAGTTTGTTGAAATCTCTTATGTCATCGGACAGCAACTTGTCCGTAGCCTTCAGAATCTTGGTGACTTTGCCGCGGATTGAAGATCTTTTCGTCTTGAGACGAGCAAGCTCGGCCATAACGAAGCTGATGTCGAGGTGCCGAGAAAGTTAGTGAGCGAAACTCAGTAGGTAGGTGGCTACAATCGAAGGACCGAGCCGCGTTGAATGTAGAAGAAGACGGGGTCGTTACGGAAGTAATAGCCACGTGGTCACAATCGAAGAATCGAACTGCGTGTAGAGTAGGAAGACGGAAGTCGTTCCAGCGAAGTGTACAGACAAAGTAGTCAGAGCAAACTAAATAGTAAGCTAGCTAACAAACTCAACTACAACTAGTAAGAAACTGTGAGTGGGTCTAGGAAAAGGGACCTTATGGAGCAAACCAAAAAAATTGAGTTTTTTATGCTAATAAAAAGCTACAATTTATCTCAACTTAGTGCTAAAATACTGGAGGGTAAAACCTTCGACGTGCAGAGAAACTGGCAGTTGAACTGGGCTGTATTCAGCAAAGCAATTGAACTAGAAATCGAGAAAACATAAATTGAATTTCCACTTCCGGTATAATTAACGTTTACGTATACTTAACGGCGTACTCCGCATACGCAATTAAATCGTACAGCCGCTTTTTAACGGCGACTAACGAAGTTTGCGTAGAGTTCTTTTTAGCTTTCAAAGTGTCTCACGGCTTGTCTTGTCGGAATCCTTGGCTACTCTATTCGATGTAGCGGTAAACTTTCAGCCAGAGGTTAGCTGTAGAGTGCATGCAATAGTCTCAAAGCTATGCCATGTTTTTAGCGGCTTCTTTGAAACTCCGCCCATCCCCCGTTTATTGTACTTCGAGAACGAGAAAGAATAAAAAGTAGCTTGTCTTTCCACGGCACGCTTGGGTCTTTTAAGATGTTTTGACATTTGAAATTTGGCATAGACTTAGAGTAAGGGTCACTAAGACTAATTCTGCAAAAAACTAAAATAGGAGAAAGAAATAATTTTTGCGATGACTTACTTCTGGAGCCTATATCTCAATTTCAATTTTTGCGCCGTAAGGTCCCTTTTCCCAGACCCGCTCACAACTATTTCTCTGATAGTCGGCAGCGAGCCAGGAAACCAGTTCTTCTTACCTTCACCGCACTATGTCGGATCCGGCTCGAAGGACCAATGTTTGAGGGTTGTAAATCCTCAAGCTCACATGACCCTAAATGAAAACGAAGGACCAGAACTCTAACCAAGGCTTTAACCAGAGCCAACCACACTTGCGCGCTAGTAGCTGCCAGGAAGACGGATACTGATGCCGTCGTTGCAGGCCTGGGTCAGACTAAAAGCGAACTTCCGCTTGCGCAGTCAACTCCAAAGATAAAGTTTCAATGGCAAAAGTTAAAGTATACACTTTACAAAACATTTTATGTGAAGCACAATGACACAACCAGCAGTGGGTTTGAGCCATGAATAACATTATGTAGATACAATTGTGATATATTTGTGTGTGCGTTGAAGTGTTTATGGGTGATGATATTCAGTCAGTTGGCCTGAACACCCACTTTTTGTAACATACCGTACAAACTCGAATAGATGGCATACATTCTAATCTTTTCAACCCTTCAAATAGCACGCGATAGCACACAGTCTATTTGAGGGCACACTTTATATCGTTTTCTAGCATTCAAGTTACCGGTTAATATATTGTGTGGATAGCGTTGAACCTGACATTTCATGATCATTGATTTAGTTCTCAACCAATGATGAAATTCTTGCATCCATCTCGGTGAACTCCTAATTGAGGATTTTGTCCCGATTACATACAACAACTAGCCAATATAAGAAATTGAATTTTTTTTAGAATAATGTTTAGTCAGATATAATCTCGTGTTAATTTGACCGATCATTGTGGGAACTAGGAACATCAGCAAAGTTGGATCCACATGTCAGTTAAACTAGCAGTATTAAGGGTTGTTAGACCCCACACTTTTGCCAACTGCTGATATCAAAGTAGTATTAAATGCAAATCTAAAAGGTCATCAATTTGACAAAATATTGGTAAAATGATGATTCATTGGCACGACTATTTTTTTCAAATTAATGAATGGTGCTCAGTATATTGAAGGGCATTATCTATTTGAGGGCACAGAATATTTGAGTAAATATGGTAGTTGTATTCTTTTCAATTTATTTTACCAATGCTTCCTCCTGTTTCTCTACAATCACATTGAGAACATAGAATTTTGGTACACTATCCCCTTCTTATCATCATCATCTATGTAACTGGTGATGTGCTTCAGTGTAAGTGGTGAACAAGCCTTTGGTTAAGGTTACTTAAGTTTCCCTCTCCTGCTCTCTTTTTTCTGTACTATCTCAGCTTTTCTTATCTCCCACCTTTCTTTTCTTCAGCTTTTTCTACCTCTTCTGCTTCTGAATCGCTCCATATGATAGTGGACTTAAGTTTTGCGAGACCTTTGCCTTCTTCATCGTACTTTTGCCTTCTTTTTTGAAACCGACACCGCATTTACTGTTGATGCCACCGGCTTTTTAGCTTAATACAATTAGCTAATCACTCCCCTTTTTTCCTTCTCTTCCATTCTGCTTTAAATCTTACCTTGCTGATTCCAACCGCTTTTTAAAATTAATCGCCTTTTTCTTTCTCTTTCGTACTTTCGCCAACCTATGCAGCCTTCTTCCTCGTCTACTGTTACAACACCCGCTTTTTAGATACTGAATGTAACGATTCTTTACCATTCATGTCATGATGATGCTTTACCAAACTGTTAAGCTCATGAATTATTCACGAATACACACACCGTAGGTCGTCGGTTGTCGTCGTCGTCATTACTGACACACAAGCGCATTATTGTATAGATTGGAAATGGTGAATATAGTTAATTATAGAAATGCAATTTTATAGTCAATTGTATTGTTAGCTAATTCAGACAGTATATAAGATCTATGGTATTATGATAATGATAATTCAACTGGCAGCAATAACAAAAAACAACAAAAAAAGATATTAAAATGTCCTGTCAGGTTTATTTAACGTACCTTGAGTTAGTAGTAATTACTACCACTGCTTTCTACTTAACCATTAGATTATTCTAGGATTACAATGGGGTGATCACCAGAGATGTACTGAACCTTTCCTAAACATATATACTTGTGTGTCGTCTCCTGCTAATCTTAGCCATAATACAAATGGTGCTACAGAATTTGCTGCTTGTGGGTTGTGAATGTGACCATGAAGAACATTTCCACCAAATTTGGTGTGTGTGTGTGTGTGTGTGTGTGGTGGGGGTGGGGGGGGGGGCTGAAAATACATATAACTAGTAATATTTATGTAAAAAATCAATATGTTAGTGTCTCAATAATGAGGCCTAACAACAGGATAAATTTCACATAAATTTCAGCTGTAGCTACAATATAATAGGGTAGAGCTTGCAACATCCATTGAATTAATGCATTAACAATCTTTTATATTCTTTTAATCCTCACTGTTTTAGGACACAACAATTTGAAAAACGTAATTACTACCTTCAAGTCAATGTCATCTTCAAAAACATTACAAAGTGTCGTCTTAAATAAAGAGAAATTTACTTTCATTATAAAACAATTTTATGACTATGAGCGAAAGGTGAGTGGCATTTGCATTAGAATAACATTTTCTTACTGTTAGTTAACCATCAGCATGAAAGTGCAAGAGATTTATAGTAGGAAGTTGGCCTGTCTGTTATATTGTTTGTTGTCTACATACCAGCTCGTGTATAGCAGTAGTACTGAGGGTTTGCATATTTGGTACTTTATTTAACTGAGTAAAGCGGGTCAATATTTTAGGATATTTTTACTCATTCATTACTTTTTAGCAAACAACTTTAACTGTAAGTTCAAGTATTTACTTTTACATGTGTACATTGTAGGAGAAATTTGATGGAAAGAATAGTGATTTGAAAAATCTTTTTTCTGCTATTAAAGAACATATGAAATACTATCATGTGATTGACTTTCCTTTTTACTTGATTTTCTTCTATCAATTACATTGCAGGTAATCAGTCGGTGACAAAAGTGAATGAGGCTTTGTATATAATAGTTGATGGTAACTTTAGAGATTACTTCATGTCTTACAATTATATATTCATAAGGTTTTCGTTTCTTTGAAGGTTTTCTAGCAATTAATGAAGTTATAAAAATGACCAAATAGAAAATATTTTATCGTTAATTTTGTGTCAACACATTATTAATGATGGATCTTCAATGTGAGAAACCCCAATAATTTCATGGGAGTGATCTTAATACTATTGTTGGGAGTGTTTACGTTATTAGTATTATGTGTGCCAACAGTGGATGATTAAAATAATACTAGTATGTGTTGGTAAGATGAAGCTAGGAAATTCTTTACAGGGCTGTGTGAAGCAAATTTGAACCTATACAGCCATTGAAATCACACCCGCAATAGACTATTTTCAGCAAATTGTAAAATACGATTCATGTGTCATATTTTTGTGCATATGAAGTGTAATTGGTGAAACTATTTAACCTTGGCATAACAACCTTGGTTTTGCCAATTGTACTTAATGGTAGCAGTTTCAACATTTGGTAAGTTGCACAGGATTCTCTGGTAGCTGAGGTTTGTACCATGACGAAGGTGCGCCATAACCACAATTTTTTTGTTCATTTGACTAATATTCAAACAATTGCAATAGTTAGTATAATTAGTTATATATTCAAATGTGTAGAGCATTGCTTATAAACTTAATCTTCCCTTTTGTTTTTAAAAAACATTGTGTGCAATAAAGCACAGCATCATTAGGAAGATGAAGGAAGGACTATCACGCAAAAGGTCGCAAGTTCGGTAACTTATTTGCCATGCCCACTTGCTATAAAAAACCTGTATGGTCATAGCCGTTGCGGCCATCTTGGGCCCTGTTTACATTTACATGTTTGTAATTAGTTTAAGACAGTTTAAAAAAGTTTATAATATTGGCTAAATACTATAGGCCTTCAAAATTGTGAACCTTAGACTATGAATCACTTGTTTCATTTTTAAATTAAGTGAAACACAATTTGGCTCCATTTCAGTATGTATCACTTGGTTGGAAATAAGTTTAATAAAATTATAATTATTAACCCTCAGAGCGCATGCGCGAGAAGGTTATAGTAGTTGTCCTGTCTGTTTGTCTGTCTGTCTGTCTGTCTGTCTGCCTGTCACGCTCTGATTATTAGATTACTGACAATTAACAAATGATTTAGGTATGAACTTACTCAGGACGAAGATTAAAGACCTTTTATTGTGCTACTTTTTTTAATTTTGGGCTATTCGTTGAGAAAAAGCGAAGCTTTCAACTCCACGTAGGTACCAGCTTTTATGGGCAATGCCCCCTAGCGTCACGTCATAATCACGTGAGCAAATAATTTCTGCACCCAGCGGTGTACTTAGCTTTATGCTCAGGCTCCTAAGCATTACTCCGGGGAAGTTAACAGAGTTGAAAGAAGTGAAGTTTCGTATTGAAAATGTACACAGGTGAGTGTTTCTGGCTAGTTTAGCTTCTTCTCTTATGAAGACAGCGTTTCCATGTACCATTTTCATTGGTCGAGCTATTTTGATACCTCATTAAAAATAGCTAACAGATTGCTTGTTCTTTTGGTAGGAGATTGTATTGTAATAGCTAGGTAGTGTTTAATAGCGCTGAGGGTTCGCACCTTTGGTGCTTCATTTATTTTAGAAACATACTAAAATAAATGTAGTCACATTAACTTATGCTGAGAACTTTTGTAATGGGCATCTTTGGTCTTGGTGCAGTACAGCAAAACATGGTTTCCAATTACTCACAACCGTTTAGACTTTGCAATACAGAATGTACATTATCAGAACACATATCTGCATGTGTAGGGAAGGGGGTAGCCAGTCACTACTTTCGATATACTCTGTTCCTAATTTACCATCACCAGGGTTATTGTGAATCTCTTAATTATCAACCTGAAAATTTTATGTATGGCTTTTTTAAATAATGTAAACAAAATACATGGCGTAGGAACTATAGCGGCCATTGCCACTACACTTTTTAGTAATTCTTAATCTGTTAAATCATATTTGTGCATTCACAATTTTTTTTTGCAGCCGGTAGGTATAAAGTCAGGAAGAAAAATGGGTTGCTCAAGCTGTGTATCAGATAGCAGTTTTTACCAGTTCAGGCTCATCAGCCTCAGGCATTTTTTATTCCAAATTGGTGTGCAAAGAAATCCATTGTAAGAAGTTTCTGTCCTCAGGTGACCTTGTAGTAAAAATAGAGTAATATGTGTCATTTGCTAGAGTCAGAAAAACAAGAAACTTCAATGAGTAATGCTAATTCATATCCATGACTAGTGTGAGATCCACAAGGAACTAATTTTGAAGATGAAGACTAAACATTCTACTACATTCACTGTGGCAAAATGTTTATCTCAACAGGTTAAGAATGAAGAATTGGATAAACAGTGTAATTTTTTAAGCTTTTGCCTAACTTAATTTTTTTGTTTGGCAAGGTACGGGTACTACTGGTACCCAATTAGTATATACAGTGAAACCTCTATACAAAGGCCACGCTTGGGAGCAAGCCTTGTGACCCATGAAGAGTTTGGATGCTTTCAAAAGTTGTTAACTCTCAGTGTGATGCAATATAGTAGTTCTGTCTGTCTGTCTGTTTGTCTGTCTGTCTGTCTGTCTGTCCGTCTGTCCGTCCATCTGTCTGTCTCTGATTTTGGAGATTACTGACAATTAATCGTTGAGTTAGGTATGAACTTCTCGAGAAAGATGATTTAAGACGTTTTGAAGTGGTGCATTTTTGAATTTCGAGCTGGATTTTTGAGAAAACGAGAAGCCACCAAGTCTGTGTAGGTACTAACTTTAGTGGGTATCACACCCTATCACCATGTCATATTCACGTGAGAAAAATTACTTCATGCCATCTGCAGTAGTTTTGCTTTGTGCTGCATGGAAGTTGACTGAGTGCCAGAAATGGAGTTTCATGTTGAAAATATGTGTCTCTGGCCAGTTAACTTCTTCTCTTATGAAGTGTGCATTTATATCTACTATATTCATTGCTCAAGCTATATTGATGCCTGATTAGAATAGCCAATAAGTTATTCTTTTGGTCTGATATGATTTTGTAATAGCTAGCTAGTGTTTAAGCGCTGAGGGTTCGCGCCTTTGGCGCTTAATTTTCTATTGTAGTAGATCATTAGGCTCCACTTAAACTGGATGTTGTTGAGAGTCAGTTGCTTTTCGGAGTCCTTTGTAGTAAAGTTCCACTTTTTTCATGTTTCATCAATTTTCTATCACTTTTACTAATTTTTGGATTGATTACATTTTAATAAGTTTAACCTCACCTAATATTGTAGGTGTGGCAAATGTGTGGAAGCTTAATTGGCTTCTACACTTTAAAATATACTGTGGAGAAATTCATATGAATGAATAATATATGATTAGCTAGTAATAAATACTATTGTGAGTTCCAATGGTACTGATTTGCTTGTAGAATGTACTCAGTAACTACTGATGTGTATGTTGGTACATGATAACCTTATATTGAAGTTATCTGATGTTCAGTAAAATATCAGATGTTCCCTGTAAATAATCTCCACAAAACAGTTCATTAGCCAAAAACATGTTAGGCTTCATTATTGATAGACTCGTTGAAATTTTGTTTGTTTCTTTCATATTTCTTCTACTTTTAGTTATATTGAAATTAAAACTCTTCTTTCAATATGCTTACACTGTAAACCAAAAGGTGTGTAGTTCACACCAAATTAAGCGTGAATCACTTGTAACAATAGTCACACCAAAATATGGTGTGATGCGCACACCTCATCGTTTGGGTGTGAAGTACACACCAAATTTAGTGTGAATTCTCATCATAATCACTATGAACTCATACTTACATTAATGCATATCAACATTTTTCCAAAAAGAGATTGGTGTAATCCCAGATCTCATTAATCAGACGACTACAATCTTAGTCAACTCTCTTATCTAGCACACAAGTGCACAAAACATTTATAAGGTAGATTACAATGATAATAGCATTGGTTTTTGTCTGCACATGAATATAATTAATGTTTGGTATAGGGTCCATGCTATTCCATTGAGTGTGAATTTTACACTAAGCTGAGACTTTTTGCTAAGCAGTAACAGGCAAAGCAAATGAGGTCTGCTGGCAATGAATGACTAGCTTGTGCAAAGGACTATGGTACTTGCCTCCACACATTACTTGCTAGAGCTATTTTCTATTTAGTGGGAGTTGTGTAAGCAATGAAAAGTCCTTCCTATATTGTATTTTCTATCTATGGTAAGTCTGAAGAATTACATACACTTTAAATCTAATTAGTTTACTTTATAGGGGGAATCATGAAGGCCTAACATATTCTATTCTCTATTCTAGTCATTAATCAAATAAGTGTTAAGTGACCAGTTGGACCATGTATATAGTGAATTTCATAATCAATCTTTTTTATAGTTGAACAAATGGTAAATTTAATACCATTGAATCTAAATTTATATCATTGTTATTGTTATTTGCTTTAATAGTGGATTACATACTGATGAGCTTCACAAGTTAATTGAATATTTTGTGGAACACATGAATAAAGCAAATCCTGATGAAATTATTGAAGTCTTCAGAACTTTTTTAGGAAGGTAAACTACAATTCTTGTCCATAAATATTTTGAAACATAGTCTATATAACTTCTACATTTTTTAAAACGATAATTTAAATGGAAATTTCACATATAATTTTAATCTAATAGTAGCAGATTAATAGTAAACTTGTCCAAAGTATTTTATGAAGTTACATGTAATTTTTATAGCTAAATTTCTGTGTATTGATGTGGATATACACAGTGTAAGCATAAAGTATATGTAGTATTGACTACAAAGTTATGTTGGGTAGACAGCGATAAAGTTAATCAATGAGCAATTTTTATTTTCTAATAGGATGATTACTTGTATGTTAAGATTGTTACAAAAGAGAGAATAACACATAAGCTCAAATTTTAAGCTAAACTGGTATTACCATGCTTCACTGGCCTGATTAGCCCGTGGAACGTATGCGCTAGAGGGTTATATAGTAGTCATTCTGTCGATTTGTCTGTGTGTTGTCATGCTCTGGTTTATGAAATAAATGACATCTATTGTTGTATTGTGCTACTTTTTTTATTTTGAGCTGATTTTTGAGAAAACACAAGGCTACTAGCTTTATGCGTTTCATCACATTATAATCATGTGAGCTAATAAATTCTGGCAGTATGCAATAGTTTTGCTTAATGCTGAAATGTTAACTGAGTGCTTGAATGAAGTTTCTCATTGAAACTATTGGTGAGTTCCCCTTGTATTTTTAGCTTTTCTTAAAGACTGCATTGCTGAACAAGTGAGAGCTATGGCAACTTAATAATTTTTCTGTGGTAGCAATTTCTTTGAAGAAGTTAAACCAATATTGTGCTGTGAACCAGTATACTTTACTGGAAGTTATTGGAGAATATTCTGACAGTTACAGAGATGACAACAAATATGATTTAGGTAATATAATATTTTTGATATTGCTAATAATTTTTATTGTTAATTAAGATTAGAAGGGTAGCATTCACAGTGACCTACACTTCCCAATTATTTTTCACCACTAAACCACTCTATGCCAATTGTTAGCTATGCTTGTACGTAACATTATGTAACATTTCATTCATGCATTTTTTAAAACTAATAAATTCATTCATCTTACTAGTCAAGCGCGGTGCGCTGTCTGAGACAGAGGTTACACTGGATCATTAATAGATGTGATGTCTACAGATGCACAGACTAACTGAACATGATACAGGGTGCATGCGTGAGGTAAAGGGTCTACAATTAGGTAGGGATCGCTACAGCTATATGGTACATTGTGTATGGATGACAGTCCAAGTAGGTAAGTATTAACTATCTCCCCCCAAGTCGTCCGTAGCGGGCAACAGGCTTTCTTTCATGGGTGCTCCATCTTAGTGGTGGTTGGTAGGGTGGTTGGTGAGCCAGTGCCTTTGGGGTTGGCTTGGAGGGGCGGTGAGATAGGGTCGGGATGCTAGTCATGGCAGCATATGATCTGGGTGGGGTGGTATGGGAGGATGGCTGTCTTGGAGTCTTGGTGGTGGGTTGGTTTGTTCCTTAGTGTGGTGGTGTCCCTCTGGTTGCTGCTGGCGCAGGTGTCCTGTCCGTTGTTGCAGGAGATGATGGCTGAACTGGGGTTGTGGGAGTTGCGACTTCTGGACTTGCCATAGATGGTGGCAACGTGGTCACTGGTGTTGGCTGGTGATGTGGTTGCCTGGGTGTCCCGGGTGTAGGTTGGATGGGGGGTGTCTCATCTGGCAGTATTGGCTGCGTTGGAAGGGATTTTTCCAGCAGACGTCGTAGGAGGGGGGTGGTCGGTTGGAGGTGGGGGATTTGTGTTGCGGCGGAGGAATCGTCTGTTCCTGGTAGTAGATCTACCATTGGCGTTCATGGTCACCCGGTATTGGTGATATTGTAACACCTGGGTAACTACTCCTGACTTGTCCCACTTGGTGGGGTGTCTTCCTGTCTGATTTTGGACCATGACGCGGTCCCCACACTTGAGGGGTGACAGGCCGTGGGTGTACTCGTCCCATCTTTCTCGGCCCAGTGATTGGCGTTTCGCCAGTGCTTTCTTCCTGTGAGTGAGGGGTTTTGAGTCGTTGGGGGATGGGGTGAGTTTGGATGGGGTGCTGGGTATCAGGTCCCTGGTTTGGCGGCCAAACAGACACATGGCTGGTGACATCTGAGTGTCTGGGCTGGGACTGTTTCTGTACATCAGAAGGGTCCTTGTGGAATGACGACATGAGTGCTCCTCCAGGGCCAGTGTTTCCTGCTATCAGCCGTTTAACCGATTACTGGCCAAATACGCAATTTTGCATACCTCCGTATTTTGTCCCCGAAAGGCCAAATACGCAATTCTGCGTACAAGAAAGGGGGTAATAACTATCAGCCTACAGCTGCATACCTGAATCTACCAGTTATCTATCATTGCATCTCAGGTTTGTAATGTAGTATAGCTATCTGTACAGCATATCTATATGTGTGGTTACAATATAAAATTTAACAGATAAACCTTACTACAAAACACTTCAAGTTTATCAAATATTCTCATATAAAATTTTATAACAAGAACTATAATTCATGATTATTTAATACTTTAAGTTATGATGCAATGATAGCTTAAGTCTTCTGGAGAAGTTTATTGATTCTACTGTGGATTCAGGACTCCAAAGATGCAGGAAATACAAGAGTATCTTCAATTTCCAAGCTGATCCATAACTTTGGAATATTAGTAGTATTGTAAAGTTCATAATATATCTGCAGTATATAAAAAAAAAACACAAGAATGTCACAGACTGACTTAATAATGAATTAAAGTTGATATCATTGGCTAGATCTGGATGTTTTCATTCTTACTAATATAAATCTGAAAATGGCGTGTGTTTTGTTTCCTAACAATTCACCTTTAAAAGTTGCTGTTAGTGTCCATTCTTGCGTCTTCATAACCATTACTCAAATCTCTGAACTTGTCTTCTATTGTAAGCTCATAACTAGCGTAGTGAAACTAAGCAATGCGAAGTGGCACCCCAAGGACACTACGAGATACTAAAAATTTTTGTAGCCTTAGGCGTCCTCCCATCCAGTGTCGAAAACTGGAGCGCGCAGGACTTTCGATCCATGAGCAATAGCAAGAGCAAGCTTTTACCAGCGGCTGATCAATAGAAACTTTATGTCCAGGCCCGTTAGTTTCTCCGCTACAAAGTCAGAAAGTTGCTTCTCCAGTAAGGGTTACTTCCGGCGGAAAAAAATACGGCGGCTCGCGGCACCGCGGTTAAGTAATAATTCGGCCAGTAATCGGTTAACTGTCTTCACCCCCGTCTCAGCCCTATTGTTGGCGTGGGGGAAGTAGGCCGAGGAGACTCGGTGGGTGATGCCCCAGCTGGTTAGGAGCTCTTGGGTTGCTTGTCCTGAAAATTCCGGCCCACCATCGGATGTGAGGGTTGTCGGTATGCCGAATGTTGCGAAGGTGTCCATGAGAGTGGCAGCAAGACCCTTGGCACCGTTGTTTGCCGGGGACACGATTGGCCAGCCGGAGTATCTGTCCACCAGGACAAGGTATGTGGATCCTTGGTGGTGGAAGAAATCCGCACAGATGTGCTGGAACGGGTACTCCGACTGGACAGGTGTTGTTGAGGGCATTGGTGGCTGGGAGGGTGCATTGCTATTGCAGATTGAGCATCTCTCTCTCAGAGTCCTGATGTCAGTGGTGATGCCGGGCCAGTATATGGACGATTTTGCTCTGGCAGTCATGCCTGTGATCCCTTGATGTGCAGCATGGAGTGCCTCAAGACAGGTGGGGCGGAGTGAGGTGGGTATGACAATGCGTTCACCCATGCAAATCACGTCATCGACTATACTGAGGCTTCCCATCACTGTCCAGTATGCTTGTACGGATGCCGGGATTGAGGATCTATCAGTGGTGATGCCTTCCTCGATGCAAAACATCAGGTACTGCAGTGAGGGGTCCGATGTGGTGGCGATTTGGAGCTGCTCCCAGTCAATGGGGATTGATGAGATCGCTGCACACATTGCGTTTTGCAGGTTGTCTATTGCTGAAATGGGGGCGACTGCGGCATCCTGGTCGGCCGGGCAGTCGTGGTTGGGGTTGGGGATGTCGTCTGGGAGGCGTAGTTGAGATGGTGACTGGCTTCCGGATGGGTGGCGTGAGAGAGCATCGCTGGTTTGATTTCTTGCGCCAGGGATGTACACCATCCGGAAACGGTACCGGAGCGTCTTCTCCTTCAGATTTCGGAGCCTGGGGTTCGGGATGTCCTCGAGGCAGCGATCCCCGAATAGCCTGAACAGTGGTTTGTGGTCCACTGCTATCACGAGGTCGCTGCACCCGAGGACGAAATGTCGGGCTTTGTCCAATGGATACGCCACTGCCAATGCCTCTCCCTCCACGGGGGCATATCGGGACTCAGCTGCGTGGGTGAATCTTGATCCCACGAGAACGATGCGCCACCCGTCTCGGCAGCAGAATGGATCTTCGAATTGACACCGGCAGTGCTTCTGAGTGAGCCAGAAGCCCATGCCTCCCCTGCTCCAATCAGTTGCCAGGCATGTAGGTCGAAGATTTGTCACCCTTCTCTATGCTGCTGCAGATGTGGTTCTTTGATGCCGCAAATGCCTCTGCCAGCTGGTCTGTCCAGAGGAAGGGTGTGGATGGTCTCAGTAGGTGTCTGAAAGGCAACATGGCTGCTGTCATGGAGAAGGCGTAGGAGACCTGGTTCACGAGACCGAACCAGGCTCTTATGTCGGTGATGCCTTTCGGGGTCGGAAACTCCCTCACTGCTGCCGTGAATTTGTCTGCAGGGCAGACTTCTGTTGGGGTGACTGTGAACCCGGCAAACTCCACCTCGTCCTCGGCGAAGTGGAATTTGCGCGGGTTCAGGGTGATTCCATTAGTGGCGCAAATCTGTAATCACTCGACGGCCTGATGAAACGCCTCCTCGATAGTCTCGGATCACAGCAGTGCATCGTCGATGGATTTGGTTTTGCTCCCTACATGGGCTACGAGTGGGTCATATCGTGCCGTGTAGGCGTCCCCGGAGGCGATATAGCCTTGAGGGGCGGTTCGATACCTATACCTCCCCCAGGGAGTGATGAACGTCGTATAATGGCGGTGTCGTTCATCCAGGGCGACGGAGTGGTAGCCATTCCACGCATCAAACACGGCCTTTTTGGTGAGGCGTGGAATGGCTCGAGCTTGGTGGAAGGGAGATGGGCAATGGTGGGTTTCCCTGGGTGCGTGCTGGTTCAACGGCTGAAAGTTGATGGTCCGCCTGAGCGACCCGTCCTTCTTGGTGCATATCACCATGCGGTGGCACCAAGTGACGGGTGTTCCCAGGGGGACCTTCTCCAGCACGCCAAGTCTGACATCCCTGTCGAGGCCGGCTTTTACCTCGTCTTGCCAGTGAACTGGTACAGCGATGGGCGTGTGGTAAGGCTTCGGTGTGGCATTGGGATCGATGGTTAGAGAGAGCGGGGGTCCAGACATCATGGGCAGAGGTTGGTGCTCACAGACGTTGAAGCTACTTGCTGCATAGTGATCCAGTAGGTAGCGTTCAAGCCTGTGGCGATCCTCCTCCGTCCCAGGGAATGGTAGGGATGTCGGCATCTCAGGTGGTGGTGCTCTCTGTGGGCATGAGCATGGCCTGCCCTTGTGAGGGCCTCCTGGTGTGGATGGAGGTGGTGGCCTGGTTGTTTGCTGCTGGGCGGATAGACCTGTGTCTAGGTGCCCTCGGGTTACTCCTGGTGATGGTGCTGGAGCTGGTAGGGGCTTGTGATGGCTGTCGTGGACGTGCGAGGCGGGTTGGATGGGTTGTTTCACAGCTGGATGTCGAGTGGGAACTGGTTACCTGGTCGGTACATGTGGCCAGGCTTAGATAAAGCTTTGTGGCCTTTGGGCTGAAATACACCATCTGTCGTGTGGAACGACCAGAACTCCCAAGTTTGAGTCGGGTGAGAGCGGCCCCGAGTATGGGCAGGGGGTGTCCGCTGGCGGAGCTCATGGAGAGTGATGTTGGGATGAGGTCATGGGCTGAAAGGCAGAGTCCCTTCTGGAGGGCTGGCCCGGCCAGGCAGCTCTGACAGCCAGTGTCGGCCAAGGCAGTGGTTGCCAGGTTTCTATTTTCCTTGTGGAGGGTGTGCCCATGATATTGGTAATCCGGCAATTTCCGGTGAGGCACACTGAGTTGCTCGAGGTAGCTTCTAGTCAGTTAGTCTGTGCATAGTCAAGTGTGGTGCGCCGTCTGAGACAGAGGTTACAGTGGATCATTAATAGATGTGATGTCTACAGATGCACAGACTAACTGAACATGATACAGGGTGCATGCGTGAGGTAAAGGGTCTACAATTAGATAGGGATCGCTACAGCTATATGGTACATTGTGTATGGATGACAGTCCAAGTAGGTAAGTATTAACTACTTACTTTATGTTGGACAAAGTGGTTTAAATAATGGTTGCACCTTATGACATGTTTTACAGCTGCAATGACAAGCAGACTGTAAGTTAAATTTTTTACTGTAGCACAATGGAACGCTGGAATTAACAAACATAACTAATAATCAAAAGAGTTAGCTATGGAAGTTTAGAAAGTGTAAAAGGCACATCACCTCAAAAATTATTCCTCCTCGATTATTTTGAACTAACTAAATTTGTAACCACCACCAATTCTGTGATAATACATGCCTACAATTCTATTCTGATACTTCAATTCTCTAATTCATTATCAGTAAACTTTGAACAAGCTATGCTTTGCATGGTTACTAGCCTACTAGCAACACCACATTCAAAATGCACCAAAGCATAGTGGACATTGGACACCATTAATTCTTGTTCATATTATATAATAATTATCATCACTTATAAGCATCCCATTGTACTTTATTCTTTCAATCAATAATTTAAATATACTTGCATTGCATGGTACACAAAGTGATCATATGTATGAATTTCACAGATAAGACAATGAGTTGTACACTGAGAGATAAGTCAGTAAGTTGTAGAATATCATAAAACTCGTAAAAATCCATTGTAATAAGCCATAAAATATGAATAAAAGTATTTTGAAACCTAAAGCTACAACAATATTGTGATTATAAAGGATGACTTGTTTTTTTTTTAACAACTTGGTTAGGATTCTTCTTAACTGGGCGAAACAAGTTATGTAGAACAGAGCCTCAAGAAAAATCTGTTTAATGCTTTAGAAGGCTTGACAGAGTAGAATCAATTGAGAATCATATGACCTATAATTATTATTTTTTGAATACTTTAAGAAATGGGGCACTGAGTTATAGGCCCTGAAAGTAAGTATACAGAGTTTTTCAATAGTTAAACAAACATAGCTATGTTTGAATAATTAATACATAGTTAAGCAACATTTGTCCTCTAACAGTCTAAATTATGCTCTTTATTGTCTTAATTTTGAGCCGATTTTATTGAAAACACAAAGCAGTCAACTTCGCATAGGAATTAGTTTTCAAAGGGTAATGCCACTTATTAGCAAGTTGTAATAATTTAAGCTAATAATTTCTTCTGCCCAGCAGAATTTTTCTTTAAATCAAGCAGTATACTGGGAGGTGAAATTAGAGTTTTGTGTTAAAAATTTCTGGTGAGTGTCCTTTGAATTTTTAGCCTCAATATTTACAGCAGTTGTTTTTATTGCAAACTATTTAATACCTGTTTAAGAATGCTATATTCCAAACAAAAATTATTCTTTTGGTCTGAAAAATGAAGTAGCTGGTTTTCATTTCAACTTAAACTGAAGCCAATAGTATTGTTGCTGAATATTAAGTTTACCTCCCAAAGTAATGGTGCACTAAACATGCAAGCTCTCAGCATGTATACTATAACCTAGTAAGCTATTTAATTATTCGGACAATACCGTTGTATAATGACAATGGTGATAATAAATCTGTCGTCATAAACATGCAAGTGACACTCACTGATAGTTTCAACACAAAATTCCATACAAGTTCTAGACTAATTCCCAGCATAGAGGAAATGAACAGAGTTTTAAAATGACTGCTGGAGGTTAACTATTGCTGAATAGTCATCTTTGTAGGCAGTGTAAATAGGTCAATTTTTTTTCAAGTTTGGCTAGTGATGATACATAAGTATTCATGAAATTCAAATATAATTATTCTTAAGTATTAATGTGAACTTTTTAAGTCTAGATTTTACTATATTATGCCATTGCATTTCTTTTTGTAGTGAATACAACCAACTTCTAATAACTTTGACGACATTATCTGAAGAAAAATTGGTTATTACTTTTTTACAAGAGGCATGTTGTCATCTTGCAAATCAAATAGCAATATTTTTTCAAGATTCAAGTGGTCACTTGAATTGTAATCTTTACTCTGTCATACTATGGTGTAAGTCGTAACTATTTCTTAATAGTAATCAATGGTCTAATTTATTATTGTATAGTTACAAAGCAAAATTAGCAATGACAATATTTATTCACATACAATGCTTATTTTCTAGAAGTAATGAACATAAATTTTGTTTAATTTATTGTAAGCTTTGTATTCTGTAGCTTCTCACTTTTATTTTTTATGTAGTTCAATTTTCTTTAAGAGCTAAGTGGAGTCTAAGTCATTCACTTAGGAATATTGGAGGGGAATATTGACTGTACATAATCATTTGATGGCACACAAAAAAAAAACAATAGCGATATTTTCCTGTTTTATTGGCATATTAAATAGGAGTAATGTTGTGTGCAGGCTACTATAATGTATAATATGCTATAATTTTGAATATTTAAAAACCCCAAATTGTGTCTTGCTGTACATCATTGGTCATTATTGAAGATTAGAATGCACTAAAATGGGGGAAAAAGCCAAGGTATGTCAATATGTAAGCCAACACAATCTATACACCGTAGCTTTTGTAACTTATTATTATTGTAAGTACCATTTACTACTGTAAAAACATTTCTAGTGTTTGATTAAAGCATGAATTTTACTTAATAGCTTTGTAATCTTGCTGAGTTGAAAAATTATTTCTCCATTGTATTAATAAGCCATGAAACATCTTAATTAATAACTAGCAATTACCCTTCCACACAGTGGCACTGAAGTACTAACTTTGCAAATTAAGAATGCAGTAGCATAAGGAATTTGTATTCATTGTTATCCTCTGCAGCTAAAAATAATGATGATGATTTACCAAATTGCTTAAACTCATATTATTCATGAACTGGCAAGTATTCTGCCACACAGTGACGTTTGACATACTGCAATCAAGAATGCAATACCATTACTAAAAGTTATCATTTATCTCTTTCTTCTTGGTCTTTTCCGTTGTCTACCTCACCTGTCCTTCTATCATGATTGTGGACGTAGGGTTCGCAAAACATTTGCCTTCCTTTTGGTCCTTTTGCCTTCCTTTTTGAAACTTACGCTGCCTTTACCATCAGTTCCACCTGCTTTTTAATTACAATAAATTGCTTTCTTTTTTTTTGCCTTCCCTTTCGTACTTTAACATTCTTTTTTAAGCATACATCTCTTTCCCTCTCGTCTATTCCACCCACTTTTTAGCCTTTAGAGTGCATTTTGGTAATAGGTCCTCATTGGGGCGCCACCCCATCTGGCACTTAGTGATGCTTATAATTCCATTTAATATTTAGCTAACTTCACTCATCCTTTTGTTGACTGAAATGGTGTCGTGTACAGTAGCCAGTAGCTTACAGTACTGCTAAGAGGTAAGAACTTCACGTACTGGGCCGGCTAGTCAGGACGCCTTGAACTACGGGAATTGTAAAGTGGACAAGAAAATTCTTGGCTGGCTGACTTTGCAAGCCTATCAGCAAGGAGCACTGGTGGTGTATAGCTCTATTATATTTTTGAAGTCCTAAGGGGATAGATGAAAGGCTTTTCCATTGTTCTCCACTTATTTTGTTACATATTAGAGTGCCGACCCAGCCTTCCCCATTGTTCTTTGGACCAGATCTTATTGAATGAGTAGACATGCCTACATGCGGCTCATCAATAAATTAATCCATTATGACTATCGTTAACCTGGGAGCAAAAAAACTACTGGCTATTTTCCGACCCTTTCCTCATCGCGCAAATGTCTACCAGTACGTCGCAGATGCAGTGTAAAATTATTCTCTTTTGAGGCTGAAAGTTTAGTTTGTTTACTGGACGTAATGATACTTTACCATAATGGGTAAGCTCATGGATTATTCATGAATACATACCGTCATTGTCGTTACTGACACAAGCGTATTATTATATAGATACGCACTGTTATCATTACTGACTGACAAACATATCATTATAATTATAAACTAGAGCACTAAGAGTGCAAACCCAGTTTGTCTAAAAAAGCAATAATTTGCTAACAGTCTGGTATTAATGTAGCTAGGCTACTGGAGCGCACCAGTGTCGGTTCTTTTCACAGAAGTTCATATTTTGAAATCATTATTATCTCGGTTGTCAGCCTTCTAGATGACATGAACTACAGACTAAGAGTGGATGTGACTTGACTATACAGAAAAGAACACAAGGTGTTAACAGGTGTTGACTATCTGTTTCCATGAGAACTTGTGCAGGCTTTTGCAGGCTATGCCAGCTCAAGCCTGCCTTTGTTCTGGTGGGTATGTATGTTTAGATGAATTATGATCGGATGAGACTGAAAAGCAATTAAAAGAGACATAAAGAAACATAATGAGATAAGTGAGTAATTATTTTTCCACGGGGGCTCTGAGCGCGAAGAGGCCCCGTGGAAAAACAAAAATGTAAAGAAATTTATCCCGACAAGCTGATGTGGCTTTTCAGCAACCAATAAAGTCCATGTGTGCAGTAACCACAGGAAGTGCGGTAAAAATTGTATGCTCACGTCAGCACATGTGATTCTAATTGCAGGTAAACTAATGAATGGGCATGGCCGTATAGCAGCACTTGTCGTAATGTCTGCCTATTCTCTAGCTTTCTCAAGAACAAAGCCGAAATTTAAAGCAAATTAGAGGGACTTAAATCGTTATTACTGGAAATTCCTCTTATCGCAAGGCAAATTTTTTTGCCATCTTCAAGATCTGCTGTTGACAGGGTGACAGAATTGGCAAAGAGTTTACTGTAACCCTCACACACATGCGCACTGAGGGTTAATAAAATATTTCTAATTCTACAATTGACTCTTCTTCTATTGAAAATATAATTCTGTGATTACCAATGTTTTTATAATTGCATGCATTATTTATTCTATATACTTATTGTCTATACATATTCAATAGATGCCATTCTGAGTAAGTGTAGCAATGCTGTGGAACTACCACAGGGAAATTATGTCGAAACAATTCTTCTACGTTTGAAGATTCATATTCCACTTAATTCAAGCCATGCATCACAATTAAAAGATGGTTTAAGTATATGCAAGCGTCTGGACTTGCCAGAGATTAGTATTGATCAATGGGAGCGGTTCTTGTGTGAATCAAATATTCTACGACCAATACATGAATTAAAGTATGTTTGTAGTTAAGAAAATTGTAAAGTTATGCTTCATAGTATGCTTATGCTTCATAGTATGCTTAATATCACAATATGTGTATATGATATATAGTACATTACATTAGTCAGAGTGTGTTATGGCGAAATATTTCACGAGCAGGCTAAATATTTCACGAGCAGGCTAAATTATTTTCACGAGCCAGATGTGGGAATACCCACAGGGAGAATATCAGCAGGCGTGCCAAAGATGAACATTAACACTACATCACACTTAGTATAGAACTTCTAGAACATTCTTTAACATGTGTTGGTGACTGGGCATGAGCAGTTATGTTTTTCCTTTTATGTTTCACTGGTGGGTGGCAGACCTATAAAATCTGATGGTCGGCCTCCCCCAAAGTTAGTCAGTCTTTGGTTTCTGTACATACTTACCCTTGTCACATACTTATAGCCAAAATACTTTTAACATAACTTCCTTGAGCGACCTCAGGGCTAGTTAAGGGTAAAGGAGCAAGCTTGGGGTGACAGCAGGATAGTTTCGATTACAGCTACCAGAATAGACTTACTCTGGTGGCAGCGATACCTGGATCTGGGACGACACCTGGCATCCAACCCTTACCTGGCGGAAGTTACGAACATTCATCAAGAAATTCCCCCACACCAGAGGCTCGTGAAAATTAAGCATGAGAGTGAAATATTTAGCCATATCACTCTGATGAGTGTAATAAGTGGTTTATTCCATGCTAAATATCTTCACTGAAGTAGTTTGTAGGTAACTCTTGGTGTAAAGTTGGCCTTTAATCTCTCTAAGGGCTCCCCACACCCCCAGCTGATATTTTAGAAGCTGGTTTAACCTTATTGGGTAGGGTCCACTAGAGTAAGGTAGCTGTAAAAACCCTGAAAACTGGTGAGCCAAGCCAGTTTTGAGCTTGCAATATAGCTGTGAGATAACAGTATGTGATAACGAGTTCTCTCAAGGTCACTAGATAATACTGTGAAGATATCAAGCATGGAATAAATACATATATGTAGCTTCACAATTAAGAATTGTGAAGTGATAAATTTGTGGAGAAAAAAATTCAACGAATAATAAGAATCTTTGAAAAAAAAGAAAATTTTCGTTGGTCTGTTGAGAATGAGACTCTAGCATAGCAGTACCCCTTTATAAATACAGTAGAATGTCAGTTATCCGAACACATTGGGACCGAGAGGTGTCCGGATAACTGAAATGTTCTGATAACTGAACACCATAGAAAATGTATCATAAAACACTAATAAAGGGATGTAGTCAAGCAATTTTTCATGTCTGCATGTGCTACTATTAGATTTTGGGTGTTCAGTTAACTGAAGTGTTTGGATAATTGAAGTTCGGATAACTGACATTCTACTGTATAGAATTGGAGTGTTTGTTTGCTGGCTGGTTGTTGTAGCTCAGTGGCAGAGCACTTGTGCGTTATGCAAGCGGTCCTGGGTTCGATTCTTGGTGGCGACCAAATATTTTTAATTCTGTATTGTTAAAAAAGCCAGTGAAAGAGAATACATCTAATGATATAAATGTAGCTACATGAAATATCAAACATATCTATTATTAAAGTATTAAATATCTATATTAAAGTAACCACTGATTTGAGATTATTTCTAGGTTTGTATACTACATCTGTAAGTTTACCAATGATAATGCAATTCCTCTTATTCTTAACTACTATAGCCTATTTGGTGGTTTTAAAAGTGTGCTTATTGGAGTAAACGTTTGTAAAGGATCTGTGCTGGCTGAACACCAACTCGTAGTAGTATACTGCCACCAGTTCTCAATCCTCTGTGCACAGCCATTGCTGGCACCCCAGTGTTAGTCCAGTCAATTGCTTTAAAATAATAATTAACTAGGAGACACTTCAGGACTAGCGGACAGCAAGATTTGTGAGACAAAAGAATGGTACTAGGGATTTGCCTTTATATAGTTTGTGATCGGGTCCTCCTAACTACAGCTAGACAACCAGAAAATAATGTAACATAAATGAGGCCATTGGTCAATAAACTAAATAATTGAACATACCAGAAAACTAATATGTTCATTTCTCCAGGGAGTGCATTCCTCATGATTTGTCTGGGGACATTCACACAGGATCAAAAGTAAAAGTTAACAAATTTTGTTTTATGGGTATGATGAATACTGTATTATGATTCAGTTATTCTCAGCTGAATTGATTCCGATAGGCCAATATCAACTGTTTCAACTTATTGCCAAAGTCCTTCTCAGGTTTCAAGGAGGTTGAACTCTCTGTATTGATTTATAAACACAACATAAACAGCAAGTGCCATTGGACATGCTTACTGTTATTATACTGATGGGGGACTTGCATAGACAGCCAGCATTTTGGAAGCCTCAAACCTACTTCTCTTGAACTTGTTGTTATTCTGGTGTCATCTGTATTTGTATAGATTCCTTTACCTTTAACCCATGATTTTTAGTGGCTCTGTCTACAACTCTTTCCTCTTCACTTTAATGGGGGCAATGTTGTTACCAAGCATGTTCAGCAATAGCTGAAACCTTCTCATCACCTCTCTTGCAAGCATCATGATGTTCCGTCACTCTTTGCTCAAGCCTTCCAGTTGTTCACAGGAAGATATTTCAGTATAGAGGGGGGTGGGGGGAGTGGGCTACAAGGGGATGTGCTTTGTGGTTTAGTGTTCATGTGAGAAATAACCTTGTTTTATTGTGCCCTAAAATTAATGGTGGGGGGGGGGGGGGGCCCCAGCCTCCAGTGTCCCCCTTCCTACGCCACTGTTGTTTCATCTCTATATATACTTTACCACAGCTGCAAGGCATACTATACACTATGGATGACTCATTAATTATGGGTATATTATATTTGACTTTAATAAGATGGGATAAAAGTGTCTCATACAACTTAAATGCTGTTTAATGTCACAATTTCTATACACTGTCTGAATACTCTCACTCAATCCAGTATAGTTTTTGTGTATTCACATATTTAGAAACTCAAGATTATCTGGTGGTTCACTGTGATCATATGCACATTTGGAGGTTACTCTTTTATCATATATTTTACCATGGGTCACTCACTTTTCTTGCAAATATGAGTATTTCCATATGCAGTTCTTCTTCATTATTGTATATAATATATGTACTTGTAATAATTATTTTTATAGGAACTTCTTTAAAATTATGAGTGAGAGCATACCTAAGGCAAAGCTTTTTGAATTGCAATCAAAAATAAGAAAAAAATATCAATGTACTGATGATCATGATACAAAGGACAAAATCTCCAAACAATTTGTCGATGAGGTACACCATAATTTTTGTTTATTAATTTATTGCTAATGCTGAACAATATTTATATAGGAAGTGTCTTTTCTGGATGAATTAATGCAAATTTTTCCACCTGTTTCAATTAGTACAGAACGTCTTGAAACTGAAATCGTTTGCTGGATAAGAATTTTCATAGATCGGATTAATTTAAAAGACAAAGATTGTATCAGTATTACAAGAGAATACCTTACATGTAATGGTGACGGAATCGTATTGAAGAAATATAATGATGATATAAGATCTAATGTAAGATGTGTTAATCATTCAATGCAACAACACACATAGTATTTAAATACCAAGTAACCTGTCTAAGTCATGCTTTGTAAAAAGGTTCATGTACCATAGTCAGCAAACAATACCTGAACTCACAATACCCTGTTTGTCCAGAACACTCCATTGCAAGGCAATCACATTAATTTGTCCCTTTCTGCCTCGTACTTATGGTGATACCATTGTGGTGTAAATTAATTATAATTAGACATAATTTACCATGATAATTTATTTAAAGTGTATAATTTAGAAAGATAAAAGGTTTAAAAAATTACATATGTGAAATAATGGATAACGATATGTATGCCTTGTATCTGTGTATGAAAAGATAAATCTTAAGGTAGCTACACAAAAGTAGAGTTATTGATCAGTGAATTTTTTCTGATATTTTATAAAAAGCTATTATAGCTTTGTAATGACATATTCACTTCAATACATACTTGCAACATAGCTAGTAATTGCAAACAATCATATTGGTATATTACAGGAAACTATTCAAGTAGGTTCATGCTCTGTGGCGTTTATAGCTAAATTGAGTACAATACACACTTGTTGCTACATTTTACGCTTTACCATCATTAACTTATGTTTGTTATTTAGGTTTAGCTATTGCTACGTTCTATACGCTAAGGTTACGATATTATGAATTGGCAAGGTTTAAAAAAAATTGGCCTCAAGCAGCATTCTCGCTACACTTGGATGCTACAGCTTGAGGCCTCAAATTCCTAAAAGCAGTAGATTCACTGTATCCTAATCTAACGTTTACATATCTTATTGTATTTTTGATATTTGAAATGAAATAATGCATCATTAATTATAGTTAACTGTTTAATCATAAATTAATGTGGCCATATCATCTAATATGTATAATTTAGGTTGTGGAAATATTCAAGACAAAGTTTAAACAACTAAACATAGAGCAGTTTTCGAAAATTATAGACAATTTTCGAATTTGGGGGAAAGAGGTAAGTAAAAGCAAAATTATTATACATATATATATATATATATTGTACGCAAAATACATTGGATATAGTTAATCTAACAATCTGACATACATTAATTTGTTTGGCTAAATTAAGTTGTATTCAATTACCACATATGCAGTTGCGCTTGACGTATTGCAAAGTAAGAATGCAGTAGCATAAGTTATCTTGCTCAGTTATCATTCTCTACCATTTGTTAAGGTTACATAAGTTACTCTCTTCTACTCTTGCTCAGTTGTTCTTACCCCCACCTTTCCTTCAGCTCTTTCTTCTTGAGTAATGGAGTTCCTTTTCCTTTGTCTACCTCTTCTGCTTCTGAATCTCTCTGTCCTACTATAATGATTGTGGACTTAAGCTTTGTGAAACTTTCCTTCTGTTTTGTAGTTTCACCTTCCATTTTGAAACTAATGCCGCCTTACCTTGCTGATTCCACCCACTTTTTAGTCACAATTAATCGCCATTTGCCTTCTGTTTCATACTTTTGCCTTCCTTTCTGAAACCTACGCCACTTCCCCTTGTCTATTACACCCGCTATAGGTTAAAATTAATCACTTTCTATTGAATGTGACTACACTTTATCCATTTGTGTTATGATGATGCTTTACCAAACTTTTTAAGCTCTAGAAATTATTCATGTATACACACCGTTGGTCACTGTCATTGTTACTTACACACAAGTGCATTTTTTTATAGATGCTGCTACATATGAAATAAATTAATAATCAACGATTGTTATCCAGTGAGTGATTGGCACACCAAGCAGCTGATAGTCAAACATGTTTTTAATAGAGATTTTGGATATAATGTGTGCTGCACATCAAATGGGTTGAGTTATTGGCAAGACTTCAAGTACTATTGTGATTAATATTTGGTGTCTTTTTCAAAGTTGATTATAGTGGTGCTGCAGGGTTGTAGCTAAGGGTGTGTGCGACTTGGGTCACACCACTTTTTGCCACTCTAATTTAATATTCAGCACATGCACATAAGCAAGTGCTGAAGGGGTATGGTGATGAGGTACGGGTTGGCTACACTGGTGGCCACACGAGATTAGCCTTGCTGTATGGCATCTGAGCTGATCAACCTGACTATGGATGTTCAGTTCCAAAAAAACCACATCAACCAACGTTTATTATTTCGGAAAGAATCTGCACATATACTTGAAAAATAAGATTTATAATGTCTTGTTGTAATTGGATTTTCAGATGCACCAGAGCAACACAATTGTGCTAAGAACTGAATCATATTTATGTAGCTATGTATAAAGTATTATTACAGTATTAATTTTTTTAATAAATAAATTATTAAAGTTTTAAAACATGACTTTAATTTTTAAAATGTTCATAATCATTAAGAATCAGATTTTTTGTCCAAAAAACATTAGAAGTCCTTGCTGGTGAATTCACTAGTGAAGGTACCTCCACCAGAAATTATATAGAAACAGAGTTTATAGAAGAACATACTCTAAAGATAGGCCACACCCCAAAAAATGTCCACACCCATAATATCATAACTACACTCTTTTCCGGCCTGTCGCTTGACTAAGTTAATTTTCATGTAAACAGATCTTTGCTATTTCCTACTTGAGACTTTTCAAACAACTTATGTTAAGTTCGATAATAGGGTTTATTGTGTAGTTGTGTTTAAGTTTTGAATGTCTGTAGTTACTCAAACAAGAACAGATGGCTCTATAAAGGTAGCACTGCCACCACAATTCTAATCATGAAGACTAAATGTGAATATTACACTTTTCTTTTCTATATCTAACAGTGAAATTTAGACCTTGCAGTTGAAATATCCATCTGATGAGGTGTCTGTGGATAAGTTTCTTAAACAGTAGGTGTTCTAGTGCCCTGATAAGTGCTGCAGAGACTTGCTCTGTCCACTGAACTATTTTGGGGGCATTTAAGTGTGTACATCTGTATAGAGGTTTGCCCAATTTTGCATAATCCTTGATAAATCTATTCCAACCAGCTTTTCTGCTTTGCCTATCAAAGTTGACTATTTATACATCTACTTTGTCTTGTGGATCAGTCACCCTTCAACCAGCTGCTATATAATCAAAATACTCCACTTCTCTCAACACTTACGTGATTTAACTGTTAACCCTGCCTTAGACAACTTTTCTATCACCTTTTAAAAATAATCTTATAAGTATTTTTAATCCAAAACTGAACACTAAAAAATAACTAGAACACACATCTCCACAAAAGTAGCACTGCTACCACAATACTAATCAGCTCAATTCAGTGGAATGAAGGCAAGAACATGAATTGCACAAAAGCAGTAGGATCACTAACTGAACTTTGTAGCTACTATATGCTTGCTTTGCTCTCAGCTTATAAAATTGGACAGGCTACTTATTATTTTTTTTATTCTTCAAATTATTAGCCACTCATCGTGGCCTTGAGGCCAAACTCTTTACCAACCATTGGAAACAAAAAGCCGTATCGGAAACTGAGATGCAATGACTTATTCACAGCAAGCATCACATAATTGTCACCACATCCTGGCATTGGATTAATCCCTCAGCTCCTTTCTACCTTTACCTACCGGTTTCCTGTCAGCATCTAAGTATGCCGGCAGCGAACTTACACCCAAATTAGTACTTACCCCTAGTCACTGTATTTCATTACTGTGATAGCTTCCTCCTTCTAATTCGCAATGCTGGGTTGAGTTGGTTGGTATAGGTGGCGGCCGGAAACCCCGCCACCAATCAACTGAGGCTGACTGGGGCGCAATTAATGGGGCGGGGCAAGCCCCTTTAATCCGACCACCACGTTTTTACTGTAGGACAGTAAACACTCTACCAGAGGGTATACAACACTGACAAAAAAAAAACACAAAAATTCCCTTCCCCCAAATGTGTGGGTGGGTGGGTTGCTGATTACATAGCTCTTGGCAACTTATTCCACTCATGTAGCACGATAGTTCTCAGATTAACGCACACACTGTAAAAAAACAGAAGTGTGCATAGCACACCAAATAAGGTGTGCTGATGAAATCGCAATACGCACACCATTTTTGGAGTGCACAGCACACCAAATCTGGTGTGCTCAACACACTAAAATATGTGTGGATAGCACACTGTTTTACGTGTGTTGTGCACACTTCTGATTTGAGCACACCATTACGATATTCTTTTTAATTTTTTCAATAACGTATTATTAACACAATGATACGATTGACCCAAAATCCAGAAGAATATTCTGAAGATCTTGATTGACCTTCTGGCTTCTATTCTTTATTTATCTGACCAGTTACCAGTGATACTTGGAAGGAAAATAGCATCTTCTTATGTAGCAATGACTTTGCTAGATTTCACGTGGGTAAACTATGAATATAATAAAAATGTGCAGAAGCTAATGGAAAGACTTGACACTTGTTCTATAAATGATTAATATAATTTTGAGGATTATGAAGAAGCCAAATATATTTCTAACCTTGCAGTCACTGATAGGATCTGTTCAAGTGAAGTCGAGCTTTCTGCGCCAGCTATATAATAGTGAATCCTAACATGCTTACTGAGTTAAAAAACAAAGTCAGTTGAGGTGTGCAAAACACACTTGGTATTTAACACACCAAAACAAAGGAGTGCTTAACACACTCGGGATCATAAAAAAGTGTGCTAGACACACTTTATGTTATGCACACTAAGGTGCTGAGTGTTTAGTGTGCTATGCACACTTCCATTTTACAGTGCACCCTTATCCTACCTCGTGGTTCCTATCTCGCTTGCGCATGGGGGGGAAACCCCTATCAACACGCATTGACCAAGGGGTTGCTCCGCCTTGCGTTAACTCCATCTAGCATGCTGCTAAATGGCCATTAATCCCTCAGCTCCGGTCTTCCTTTACCTATGTCAGCATCATATATGCTGGCAGCAAACCTACCCCTAATTAGTACTTACCCTTAGTCACTGTATTCCATTACCGTGGTTGCTTCCTCCCTCTGGTCTGCAGTGCTGGGCTGAGTTAGTTGGCATAGGTGGCGGCCAGAAGCCCCGTACCCCAATCAACTGAGGCTGACTGGGGTGCAATTAATGGGGCAGGGCAAGCCCCTTAAATCCTACTAATTGAGGCACAACCACCCACCCAAGACCAATAGCAGCCACGGAGGAGAGGGAGGGACTCCTAGTTCCCCACATAATCATCAAAATAAAAAAAACAACAGAATTTACATTAATCATTATTTTTCATGTGCTTAAATATATAATATATACGTAATAACAGTAAGAGAACCAAAGCATGAGCAAAACAAATTATATTAGTCTTCCTAACACAGTCTAGCCATATACTGTAGGTGCCAGCTGCTCATATACTCCAAGTACGCCAGATGAGTGGACACATAATAAGCATTATCATTGGGGACTGTTAACTCCCCAATCCGCATAAACCCAAAGTAGGCTAGGCAGCAGGCTGCCCAGAGCATTACAATGTCTTGATCACTAGCCCTTGGGTCCCACACAGATTTAATCCTGTATAGAAGGTCTGGCATTATTGGTTTACGCTCTTTCTTGGTAATGCCAGCAATGCCCTCCACCTGCTTTACTCCCTTCATGACATAGTGCAGCCTGTGAAGACCATTGGCAAATGGATCACCCCGACCTTCTGAGATGAGTCAGTGGCGGATTCCGGCCATATATGACTAAATTGTCCACTGACGAAGGTCATGAGTAGCAAGGGTGGTAGCAAAATGGCAGAGTGAGATTTCTATTGCAGGTATTGGGGCAATAATTGCAACAGAGCATACCTTCAGGTACCTTCTCATACCACATGTGTACGGTTTGTGAGTGGACTCAGTGACACCCACCATGTAGTACTTGTGAACATTGCTATCCAGTCCACCTTCATCCAATCTGGAGTTCCCACTACCTAGCACTGGAATAGGTCCTCATGAATGGGTGGGAGATTGTACCTCTGCTTCTGGGACTAGGCTCTGAAATAGGGAAAGAGAGCCGCATGAGAGGGCATCTGGAGCACACTTTTCCACACCTGGTATGTGTTCACACACCAACGAAATGTCCCACCATGCAATGAAAAAGGACAGGCATCTCATGAGGTGCATCACCCTGTCCATCTTATTCCTCCAGAGTTAATAATGTCCACAACTGCTGCACTATCACATTTCCAACACTCTGTCTTGCCTCTCCATCCCTGACTCCAAAGTGCCGCGGCCAGGACAATAGGCAGCAGCTCTTTCATGGTGATGTGCACGTCATTCCAGCCTTCTGGGAATCTCAGCTGGAACCAGGACCAGGATGCATCGGACGTCACAACAGTCTGGGGCTCTTGCTTGACCACACAGTTTATCGGACAGTGCCCATTCCACAAGGGCAAGAAGCACACCCACCACTTGAGGTCTGAACGAAACCCAGCATTCAGCCTTACCCTGTGATATAGAGCTCTCACACCCTTTGACAGGTCGATCATGTGATGGAGGAAAGGACGACCACTGCTACAAGTAAGGATTAATAGATGACTCCCAGGCATGCTTAACTTGGACACCACTATAGTACCCTGTAGAATAAAATAACAACCTCTAGGTGCACTCCGCTGGGATACCACTAACACACTCTACAATTAGTGACCATTCAGTACCAATTTACACTGATGTTTATAATACAACATTACTACAACAAATTAAATGCATCATAATGACATCAACACATGCCCACATGTCTACATAATTGTGCTCACTGACTTTGCACGGGTGTAGTTGTTAGACCTATGCTTCTGGACGCCTCCATAACTAATCTTATATCACTCACATGTTTTTGTGAATCTTAACTAATTATACCATAACGTTATGTAATATGTAACTGAATATAAGTTTACATTTAGAGCAAACATTTAAGTAGGCGAGATATTGATCAATAACAGAAAAATGTTGGTGTACTATTTGCTACTATTATGTATTACATTTTTTTTGTCATTGTAATTTAGGTTATTCAAGAATTTTTGGATAATTACAAGATTCCTGATAGTATTAATCTCAATGATTATATTTGGATTAATTTCTTTACAATAGTATCTGAACAATTTAGGAGTGCTCATGATCATTCATTTTTAAGTAATTTTATTATCAGATGTGGGTATATATATTGCGATAGAAAACAATTTCTTGATCATATTTTGAAGATTAACATTAAAAATTTACTGGTTGGTAAGTATATCATGCCATATTGTACACCTTTAGAAGACTAGTGAGTGCCTTAAGCTTGAATAAGACTGATGTTTATAAGATTAATTTGTTTAGATAGATTCAACAATAACAGCAAAATATAAAATTGTATATAAATATAACCCACTATATTTTATTAGTTTTATTATAGCTGTTTAGGTCGTGTTTTCTGAGTTTTCCTCTTTTTAATGGTATAAGTAAACTGGCATATGTAATTTTTGATGATAATGTGGTAGAGCAGTGTGCATCTGAATCTATCAAAAGCAAGATTAATTCATCTTAAAACTTCAATTCTGTCACATCACTTTTATGCTCTAATGCACAGGGTAAAAAGTGGAATCCACATTGTTCCCTGTGACGTTTATTTTATTCTAATTAATATTAATTGATATTCACAAATTTTCTTTTATCTGTATGCATGGAGATTATCCCTGAATGATTGAATTTTGACCTTTATTATATTTATTAATTTAGTCAATCAGAAGAGTCCTAATTGCGACATGGTGCGATATATTTTTATGAAGAAATTAAGAACATGTATTTCACAACATGATCTGCAAAATTATATTGAAAAAAATATTATTGGCTGTATGGTGAGTTTAATTGAGATTCAATGTAGGTGTAAAAGTATTTACTTATCAAATTGTTTTTTTTTTGTAATAGGAGAGCTTAAATGATAAAGCTTGTTCATTTAAGTTACTCATCTGTGAGACCATGTGTGGACTTCTAATTGCAAATCCTCCCTTGAAATGTACAGAAATAATCATTAGTTTAATGAAATTGATAGTAAAACATTTGACTTCCTTTGTTTGGATAAAAAGTATGAGCCAAAAGCAAAGTTTATTTTGGAAAGTGTTCATGTCTTGTTGTGACGAAGTAGTATATACAAGATCAAGCTTAAAGTGGGTGTGTGAGGCATCTTCAGCGATTAAAACTCTAGGACTTGGTGAAATTTATGAAAAATTACAAGTGGAGCAGAAACTACAAATTGTAACTAACAGTAAAAATTCTGATGTTGAAAGGTAATTTTTGCGAAATGCTTTATAGTAGTTGATGCAATGCCTACTTGAGGCATCTGTTGTGATCTGTATATTATGACACCAAATACATTAAATTTAGAATAAAGAAAGTATGCAATAGGGCTAGTTACATTGTTTAAAATATTTTTTTTAAATGAGTATAATTTTATATGTGTGACCTGCCTAGCAAAAAGGGGTTTACAGCATTTTACATGATTTGTTGGCATCTATAAAATTAACTTGACTAACCACATGTAGTAACATACAATCAAGTTATTATAGCAACCATGTTTCAGGAATCCCCTTATCTATATAATAATATGCTTGTGTGTTAGTAACGATGACGATGACGGTGACTGACGGTGTGTGTATTCATGAATAATTCATAAGCTTTATACTGTACGGTAAAGTATCATCACCTCATGGTAGGTAAAGTATCGTCACCTCATGTTAGGTAAAGTATCGTCACCTCATGTTAGGTAAAGTGTCGTTACATTCAGTGGAAAGTGCTGGTTAATTCTAAAAAGCGGGTGCAATAGACAATGGACAGTGGCGTAGGTTAAAGGAAGGTGAAAGTACGAAAGAGAAGGTAAAAGACGACTAAAAAGCGGGTGTAATCGGCGTGGTAAGGCAGCATAGGTTTTAAATGGAAGGGAAGAGAAGGAAAAAAGGCGAGTAATTGTAACTAAAAAGCGGATGGAAGCGACGAGTAAAGGTGGGGGTTAATTTCCAAAAGGAAGGCGAAAGTACGAAAATAAAAGACCAAAGTTTCTGAAGTAGGACATAAATTCAGAAGCAAGAGTGACAGAGAAAGGAAAAGGGTACTCCATGACTCAAGAGGAAGAGCTGAAGTAAGGAGAGAGCTCAGATAGTTCAGAAAAAGAGCGGGAGAGGGAAACTTATGTAACCTGAACCAATGGTGGTAGAGAATGATAACTGAGCAAGATAACTTGTGCTTCTGCATTCTTACTTTGCAATACGTCAAGCGCCACTATGTGGCGGGGTACTTGCTAGTTACTTTTAAATATTGCAGATGCATAGAGTAGGCATAGAGCTTCATTGAAATAAGTTTGCTAAATTTGGATTATTTTGTGTGGAAGTTATGGAAGGTCGAAAAAAAAAAGAATTTTGAGCAAGACTGATGATCGATTGTGCCCGTGAAGACTATTGTTTAGTTGGTAGAGTAGATGACTCTGTAGATGAGTTAAAAGATGAAGGTGACATGACAAACCAAGATGCTAGATAGGGATGAAATATAAGTGATAGATAAGTTCTTTGTAGATCAGCCACCCTGCTTTCACTTGGCCCCAAAAGATCTCTTTGTTGGAGGCTGTTTCAGCCCAACAACTACCACTGCCAGACAGAAAAGCACTGCTTTGGAGAAATCAGGGAAGGGCATCGCTGTTGGTTTGGCAGCCCTGAGAGCTGTATTACAAACAATGAGTGATGTAGAATTAATGAGCAGTTAGATAATCTTCTTCTTAATAATAGCAAATTTTTCTCGTTCTAACAGCCAACATTGTTAATTAAAACTTATACTGAGGTTTCGACTTCTTGCTGAAGAGGACTTCGAAAATCTAAACGTCGGTTTAAGTTTTAATTAACAATATTGGCTGTTAAAATGACAAAAATTTGCTTTTATTATAATTAATTCAGCCGAGAATTACTTGATCATAATCTTCTTCTTCTGGGAAAATAATACCACAGGTAACAATAGATTTGTCTGGAAACTGTCATGTTCACTGTATTGATTACACGTTATCTTCAGCAATTCTTCAAGGCTGTTCCTAGAATCACATCTTACCATCATTTGGAATTTAGTAAGTTTCATCCTGGGACTATTAAAGAGAGAGAGTGTACTGATTCAGCCATAGAAGATGTCAATATATTTTCAAAAAAAGGCATTACACTGTTGTCTGAGGAGGGAGGGGGGAACCCAACTCAAATCGTTCCTAAAGCACTGGATCCTGTAAGACGGTGGTAGTTGTATGAGCATATTATATCTTTTTGCCTCTCAGATTCATCTGAAGACGTAACTTGTCCTCTTCCATCTGTAGATAGTATTTAATCCTGCCCATGCGTTTTTTTTAAACAATGGTTGCTATGAACATTTCTCATAAACTATGCACACTACACATGAATTTTTTTGCTATTGTTTGTATACTATAGTGCTTTGCTTTTGTGAAGAAAAAATATTTATGGAAAAAAATCACTAAAATCCTTTCTGCGTGGCAGGTCACAGATGTAATAGTCAAGCCATTGGTTTGAGAAATTATTGCTTATGTCTGTCCCAATCCTGAGAGCATAGCCAAGAGAGAGGGCAGTTATCTAATGATAATTGCAAGAAACCATAGGAATAGAGTTTGTTCTCAAAGCAAGCTTTGTACAAATAAAAACCAAATTTTTTTCTTAGCTGAAAGGACAGCTGCAGCGGAATTTGTTTTTACCATTTTTATCACAGTTTTACTGAGGCACAAACATTTACGCAAGTTTATAGCTAACATTGAATCTTCCACAATAATTTAATACAATGATAGTGACTGGGATACAATTTAGTTTCAATGGGCTGGTAAGCACTACACTAGGATTTCAAGAAAAAAATATGCAAATTGCTGTTGCTCATAATGAGCCTATTGGGATAAATATTGAAGTTTTTTTTCAGATATAAAGTAAGTTAGTAATTTTGTTCTAATATAATTAGGCTAGCTTGCAACCATTCGAGTTGTAGCACATCAGTATTTCTAAAAATTGTTTTAAACTTATTGTATGTGCATTACAGGTATATAAAGTGGATTCAAGACTTGAAATCAATTTTACTAGAATGGAACAACAGATGCAATCACTTAAGGTTTGGTTATTCTGATATTTTACAGTATTATACAGATTATTTGAAAATTATGGATCTCGCGGAATGCATTGGTGAAAGTGATAATGTGATGAGCTTAGACAATATTAAATCATTTAAGGATTCCTTTGAAAGAAACTATGAAGTGATTGCAAAATATTTAATTAAAGAAGTAAGTACAGATCATGGGATTGAGTGTTGCAATACATTATACCTACTAAAACAGTATGATATTGTTATTCCAAAAGACTTGGAAGTATCAAAATTATTTTTTCCGGGTGAAAAAATACCTAGTGACAACAAAGTTGTAAAGGCTCCATTTTTCTCTGAAAAGCCTATGTTCATAAATATATCTGATCAGCTTACTTTGAATGAATTGCAAAAATTACTTGCTTGCACTGAGAAATTCTTAGCACCTATTTCAGAACATTTAGACATGCTTGCATATTTCAAAGTAAATGGCAGCATTTTATTTGAAAAGCATCTTTTGAAAAATCTTGAAATAAAAAAAAAAAAGGCTCCTGATGATTCAAGTATGAACCAATTAATAGCTGCAACTGAAGTAACAGATATGCGAATGGAGCAAATTTTAGTTGGAACAGCCACATACAATGAGATAATCATAGAAGACGAGGGAATTGTGCAAAACTTGGATATTGATAAAGAATTTTTTGTTTTGAAACAATTTAAGAAATACTCTGTGTATCAGAGCACAGGACTAGATGGAATCAAGTGTATGTTGGAACTCATACAATATATACCACATATCGATTATATTAAAAAATTATGCAATCAATATGAGACAATGGCACATTATTTATACGATGAAGCATTAGAAGAACTTTTTGAAATTGCTGAAAAACATGATGATTGTTCGCAGTTAAATGCAACAATAGCAAAACAAGATCATGCAATTCTTAAAAAAAATCTTCAGTGTAATAATCAATCCAGCCTCAAACGTCTAAATATTTTTCGAGCAGTATCGAACAGTTTTGCTTTTTATAAATTTCTTCGAGAAAACAAATTTTATGGTTCAGAAGGCCAGCACAATTTTTTGAAACAATATGAATTAATTACAGCTCAACTTATGCATGAAGAATATAATGAACAAGTTTTAAATCATTTACGAATAGGATTTCAAATTATGTATCCTTTTTTAAACCCTGAAATATCATTTTTTTGGTTAATGGACGAAATAATGAAGCAAGATCATACTGATGAGTTCAGTCAATTGGATACAGTAAATTTCAACATAACTCTAATTCGGCTATGGTTTTCTAGAGCAGAGGTCAGTGAAAATACATGTGATGTTTCAACTAGAGTTGTGACAATATTAAGCTTCATTCATAGTATTAGGATATGATTCTAATTATCCTGGATATTTTTATCCATGGTGGGTACTTAAAGTTATAGACTCATGTAAATCTGGTAGTAATAACTCATGGTGTTAATTCTGTGCAACCTAAGATGTTTTAACTGCTACTTTAACCCGTTGTTTTGTTTATAAAGCTAGGCTATCAAATGGATAATATGTATGAGTAATAGTATGGTAACTGTGCTGTTCGAGCACAAGTAATGCGATTGAAATAGCACAAGACAAAGCTGAGTGCCATTTGAATTGCCGTAGGTGTGCCATTGATTGCACATAGCATACTAGGTTACCTATATCACTTGCTAATAGTAGGCCAGCTTTTGATTTTAATCATTTGCACTGTAGCGACACTGTATGGGCCTCTCACACTATCTGTATTTCAGGATTTCCTTTCTCTGGAACTATGTTTTCAACCTATGGCTCCTCATAATCTGTTGAAAAAAATTCCCTCTTATACAGGTAGAACTTCTGCGCTAAAAGAATGGCTTAGTATCCAACTAGAAACTGGTCAAACTATACATTTCCAAGGCTAGAGCTGCATCCATGCATACTTAACTGTATTATTTCACTTAGCTAGCATGGTATTTCACTGAGTTGCGGCTATTTCACTTGGTTTCCGTGATAATTTGCTTAGTTACCGTGCTATTTAATTTTCCCTGGTAATTTCAATTAAACAGCGGTTTTCCCATTACATTTTTGATTGGGCAATTTTTGTGCTGTAATATTAATTGGTGAGCAAGCAAAGTGAGCGAGACACTATATACAGGGGTAACAAATTGAGAATTGGGGATATTTGTTTGTTATTGAGTCTGTGTAGTGGAAGAGATACTGTTAGGGGTGAACAATTAAAAATCGGGTATATGTTACTTACAAGGGTAGTACAACCAAGATTCCTTGGTATGCATTAATTTTTATATGGTATGTGCAGTTCCTTTTTCGCTTGCACCACTATTTATGAAAGTTGGTAGAGCATCTTGATATGCAAAACGCTGTGCAAAATGTTTCTGCGACTGGTTACTATGGCATCAAAAAACCTTTACCAGAAATAATTTCAAAATTTCTTTTTTTGTGCTTGGGCTGCTGAGTGCCTCTTGCTGGTTGTCAAGCTGAGGTTAGAATGTATTTCAACAACAAAAAAAACTCTGGCCATTTTATTTTTTGCTGAGAGCTAGTTGTCAAGAATTACTGGTAATTCAGATATTCAGAATGGGTTAATTTTGAAACTGCAGAAGTTACTACTACTCAGGAAATTCAGTTAGGAAAGTATTTCTGGATTTTTGATTATTGATCAACTGCTATATATATATAGAATCCGAATCCAATTTTGTCATTCAAAATAGAAGGTTCTTAGGTAAAATACATCATGTTACGATATTGTATTTTATGTATCCTAACTAGGCAGGCTTGCTTGATATTAGCACACCACTAATATATATATATTTGGTATGTATGTCCTATAAACCCATCATTTTCTTGACTATTAATTGTTTGCTGACAAATACGAATTATTTTCCTACCTCAATGAACAGTAGCTTCTGTAGTATCAGCCATTCTGACTGTCCAAATGACCAGTAACTCAGAACAAAAGACTCTGCTACTTAGAAACGGCCGAGATTTAAAAATTAAGTCTGGTAAAGGGTCTTTAATACCATGGCTTCCATTAGCTGCACATTTTTGTGACTTAAACTAAAAAGTATTTCTAAAGAAATTATAGTACGGATTTGAGACTGACTCTAAGGTAATACCTGCTTACTTTCATAGTATACCATAAGAATATGGAGACAAGCCAAAGAAGTTTTTCACATGTGTTCTTACTTGAAAATCCATTGTTGAATAGTCAAGTCATGAAGGTAAGTATTGTGTTGGTATATCCAGGGAAGTGCAGTGTTACAGCTATTACTTACCTAATGAATAGCACTACTTAAACTACCAAATAAAACTATTAGCTTCCTTTTTTCAGCTACTGCTGTAGTAAGCAAGTCACCATTTAGACTATAAATGGTACGATCATTCCTTAGAAATGATGTTTTTTGTTTTGTTTTTCTAAAGTTAAATAGTTGTGAACAGTGGTTACTATGGCATTGAAACTCCTTACCATAATGTCATTTAATACTCAGCCTTTGTTAAGTACCTGGAGTGCTTTTTGTCAGGAACACAGGTCATTTAGATGAAGCTATCACTACTACAGTCAATGGCTACTTAGCTACTTTTAGCTACTTTTAGAACTGAAAAGACTGAATGATGCCTTCTAAAACTAGGTGAACAGGATCTAAGACATAAGGTTTAGGCTACTAAATGAATGTAGCATTATTGTTACCTTTTTTATACATATTTTGTAATCGACATTTATTAGATTCTACCTTGTGTGTGAATTACTTGCGCTTGCCATTTGTTGCTGAATCACATCACTAGATATACTCAATGCATTTCCTATCTCAAAGGATACTTTAAAATATTAACGTTAGCACAGGTACAAGAAATTCAGAAGAAAAGGCTTCAAAATAATGCCAGAAAAATAAAACTGACAAAGAGCTACAAAGACAGAAGAGGGTAGACGTTTGCAATTAAGTCTTACAAACTTTAGCAGAGTGTATTTTCTATTCTATTAGAAACGGTTGTAAGTTTTCTTTGTTAATGCGCTGTTTGTCATAGCTATATGTCTTACTTAACAGATTTGTTCTTACTTGAAAATCCATTGTCTGATTGTCAAGTCACTATGAGATTACAATGTAATGCTTTATTTACTAGACCTTTGGTACAATTGAACATTTCGAGCAATGAAAATGGTACATGGAAACCCTGTCTTCATAAGTGACCAAACAGGCATGAAACACTCACCAGTATACATTTTTAATGCGAAACTTCACTTCTCTCAACTCTGTTAACTTCCCTAAACATAAAGCAAACTACACCGCAGGCTGCAAGAAATTATTTGCTCATGTGGGTAGGGGGTGTTACCCATAAAAGCTGGTACCTACGCAGAGCTGAAAGCTTCACGTTTTCGCAACAATTAGCCCGACATTAAAAAAGTAACACAATGAAAGGTCCTAAATCTTCGTTCTGAGTAAGTTCATACCTAAACCAACAGTTAATTGTCACTAATCTCCAAGATCAAAGCGTGACAGACAGACAGACAGACAAACAGACAGAGAAACAGACTGTACGATACAATAACCCTCTCGTGCATGCGCGCTGAGGGTTAATAACGCTGTGGGTTTGCACTCTTAGTGCTCTAGTTTAATAATAGATATGAATGTTTTTAACGATTATAGTATTGTTATAAAAATTGCAATTGTTTTATAATATTATGATATTGGACTTTAGTTTTATAGTATAATAATGTTCATTTTAATTTTTTGTTTTGGATGATTAGGGTGACACTATTGAAAATGTTGCAAATGAATTACAGGATATTGAAAAAAGTGGAAGTTTTCATTTTGAGCAGGAAAATAATTCTGAAGATTACAGTGATATTTTAAAATATACATTAATATTAAAATACAAGATATCAGACAAACATGTCTCATCTAATACTGCAAGCTTGGAAAGTCAAAGTACCAGTGAATTACAAGGTGTAGACATCTATAAAAAGCAGCAGTATCGATTGGAAAGCAAAACAAGTGACCAAATCAATGACTTTGTTAGAAAATTGGGTTTCCTTGTAAAAGATCGGAAAGGTGGTGAATATGTTAAAGTATTTTTATGCATGAGTGAGGTAAGTTAGAAAGTATTTTAATTGGCTGGTAAATTTAAGTAATAAAATTCTAAATCAGTGACTTAATTTCAGCATTGCAATTTAATTCATGAATCTATGTTAACCGATTACTTCCGGAATTAATTACTGTGCGGGGCCGCCGTAAAACGGAATTTTTTTTTGGACGCGGTCGCGGTCGACCCTTCTAGAAGGAGTTACTTGAAAACTACGAGCGTTGAGACGAAGCTACTACAAATTATTATCTATTATCAATCTTACTTGGTTGTAGTGTAACCACAAAGACTCCAGGAGAGGCTACCTCAGTCCAAACAGTTAGTTGTAATAAAACCAAACTGAAGCTGCTTTACTCTGGCCGCGTTTATGCGCCTATCGGAACTACCGGTTTTTAGTCCGCGGTACGCGCCTATCGGAACTAATCGGTTAAAAGTCGAAAATAATATTTTTAAATTTTTTAAATTTATTTATACCAAGATATTTGTCTACCAGTGTTACATTTACTTAGACTAATTTAAATTCTAGATTCGTTTCAGCATATTGATTAAATGTCATATTTTTATTTTTATTCTTTTTATCCTTGTAGATGGCATTTAAGCTCGTAGTACTTTATCAAAAATTATCGCACTTAGGCCATTCTCGTTTTATATCAAAGAATAAAATACAAGATATAAGATGTTCTCGTGACAGTTTAACTGCACTAAATACTCAATTAGAGAGAGTTAATAATTTATTAAAAGAGCAGGAAGCTCATATATCTAATCTTCAAAATAAATTTAGATGGCTGCTGTATTTTTACACTCCAAAGTTATTAAAATTATATCACATTATAGAAGGAAAGCAAAGTTTTGAAGAGAAAATCAAGCAAATAATAAGAGAAGTTGCCTTTTTAGGGGTCACTGAATGTGTCAACATTATAGACAATGCCAAGGTAAACAAATTTTATTGATTTTATATGATCTATGAGCACTGAGACCATGTCAATACACCAATCGTTAGTACTGCACATAATTATGAAGTCAGTAATAAAAATTTGTAAATTTTTTTGGTAGATCAAGTGAAATGGGCTATTCGGATGATTTAAATTACCAATTTATGTTATCTAGCATGAATGGGTCAGGGAGCTTTTAATATACTTTTATTATGTATAATATGGACATGTGTTGCATAATATTAGCATTTGAAAATTGGTCAGTCAAGCAGGCTTACCTTGGGGCACACTTGAACGCTCTTGAACTTTGTCTTATGTCTAACAATGAATAGTGAACTGTGAGAGCTACTGAAAGATGACACCGCTGTTTGCTATTAGTAAGCAATCTTTTACTGCAGCATACCATTATACGATGTATTTGGTGAACACGAGATAATATTATACAAATTATATGCATAGGGTTAGACCTGACGTGGTGGTCAGTACGGGATTTACAGCAACCAAGGGCCAAAGGCCAAAGGCCTGAGGAAGTGTAAATCTCATAACAACCAAATGGAATGGTGCAATTGACTTATAACTTGGCTCTGCTGTAGGCTATCGAAAATGCATGAAACTAATTTTTTTTATTAGATGGTTCACTTATTCACCTCCTAGACTGAGTATGAAATATATTTAACCCGAATTGAGCAATCTGATTAATGTAGTATGGTATAAAATGAATGTAGTATGGTATAAAATGAATGTAGCATGGTATAATATTATGAATGTAGCATGGTATAATATAATTCTATATACATAATATGTTTTTGTTATAAGTAGCATGGACAGCCTTTTATTTACCCTTGGCTTGTCTTGATTTATTTTAGCATACTGTGCTGGTATCTCAGTATCAAATGGCGTCAGACTTTAAGTTGTTGGATTATTTTAAGTCACAATAGATTTCGTCAACTAGTTGCTACAACATTGGAACATAAAGTATTCACAAACTACAGTATTACTATATTGTACTTTGAACCTTGCATTTATGTGTTTGCTTGGTGGTCAGCTCCATCCCATACACCACTAAACAGAATCCTTATTCGTAATTGTTTGTCCCCTTAAATTAGAATTGTCTCTGATATATCTGTCAAAGTTTTGCGGACCCAGTTGCTTAGATAAAGCGCCGTTTGTCACCCTATGCAAAAGTATAATATTTCAATGATTTAACTAACAAATAAATATACTAGCTGCCTTTGTACAGTTTTTTTTTGCTACTACAACAGTAAATAAGTTTTAATTTAATGTTAAGCTCGAAAGTATGCTTTGGGTGGTTATCATGGCATTATAACTCTTTACCATATCTACATCGTTTCCGAAATTTGTCCTTTTTTTAGTAGCTAAGGTGAAGTGTACTATGATATATATATATATATATATATATATATATAATATACAAACAAAAATGATAGATTGATGATGCACGACTATCGATGATGATCGACATTACATGGAAATATGAAGAAATGAGCATGCATGAATAATATTAAAAACTAGAGAACTAAGAGTGTTTTATAGGAACCAGGCCATCCTCTCCTGGATGAGTTAGAGTGACTCTAGCCAAAGGCCATGACTTAATGAAAAGATCGTAATGTTTGATGAGAACTATGTTAACAGACACTATAGAGCGTTGAGGCTGATAACACTTCTTGAATGAGTAGTATAGTCATTGCTACTTCGCTTTTCCAGAATTTTGGTGCAGAATCGATTGGAACAAGTCATGGTCAACTGTTGAGAACTGATTCTATATTGATGGTGATAGAATACTATTTGTCAATAAATAAATGATGGGGACCTATTGTGTTAGCAAGAAGGAACTTCATTGACTTCACTGATTCCTCTGATAAACCTCTAAAGTGTGGAGATCTAGCAGGTATATGTGACCATTTGATGCTGTGTGGTACTGTAGCGATTAACAGCGTTTTGAGTAGTTAAAGTTTCCAGGCAACCCAACGAGCTGCACAACAACAAAGAGCTTCTAAACCTGAATGAGAAGAGGCTTGAACAGCTTCAAGGTGCACGACTTTTGTAGTCATATGAATCATAATACAGTTTTAAGTTTTCTTGAGAGTATAAGCTCTAGTGTGTCCCGGGTTGACCATAACCAGAATGGCAAAATCTGTGCCAGTATAGTCGAAAGGTGAAGTTGGAGTAACTCAACTTATAAGTAGCTGACCTATCTGTTGCATGCAGGTCCTGATGCAGACTTTTTTTGCAACAAACACAAGTAGGAGGAGATACTTTTGTCAGATTCTTAACACCAATTACATGATGCTGCAAAGAAATAAGAGCAAGCAAAGCAGTAGGGCTGATATGTAAATTGTCTCTATATGTAACTGTCTACATATCAACTTAGGTAGATGGTCCTTGTTGTGGAGAATAACTGAAGGCTTTTGACTAGCAGTCAAAGCCTATTCTCCTGACGACTTCCAACACACAGGTAAGGATTGAGATAACAGAGACAACTTCTTGTCGAAATCTAGCTTGAGGTTATAATGGAGTCATAAAAACAAAGTTTCAGGTAAAAACTGATTTCTGTGAAGAGCAGGGAAGTGGATATGGTGGCATTGTTTGAGATGTGATTTGGAGTGGAAACATATAAGGGTGTCTTTTTCAGTGTCCCCATGTAAGCCAAGATCTTTGTGACATTCAGCTAGAGGAGTGATAAATTGATGGGCTTCATGTTCTGGGGGGAACATTTTCAACCACATTAGAGTCACTCGATCTCCATTTTGTAGCCACATGCAGGCTGATGTCTTTTTCGAAGCAAACATAGTTGCTTCTCTTTCATTTAATGCTCTACCATCATATCAGTTCCATTTTTTCTGCATGATTAAATTGTTAGGGTGAATGTATTTACTGTAGTTGCTTTAATCACAATGCTGACAAGATTTAATGAAACTAAATTAAGTAATTATTTTTTTTACAATTTCCTTTTTTCTACATTATTTTGTAAATTAATATATGTATGCTTATGGGATAATTTGCTGAATTCTAAATGTACATAATATAGATTGCTCTGGAGCATTGTCATAAAAATGAGAATCCAGATTGTCCATTTACTACAGTTGGCGTTTTCTTAAATACTTTAATGAAAGATTTTAATCTTCAACAATGTAGTACTCCGGTCAAACATGCAGGAGACATTAAGATATTGAAAAGATCCAACAACATTAATCAACCACTGTTCTGCTGCTCCAAATTTTCAGACGAGAATCTTTTATGTTTAGTATTAGGGTTGTACTCTGGGATTCCTAAAAATTATCATATATTGAAGTGTCAGGATATAAATTCAGAAGAGGAATTAAAATTATTTTTGAATAGATCAAAATTACATTTTGGTCAGTATGTATTAGTGGGAGTAAATAAGTTACCTTTCAATCTTCAAGAGGTTAGACCAATTAGTAATACTAAGTGAATTAAATTATTATAGTGTATATTTTTAGCAACTTCTAAAATTTCACATCGACATGCATAGAAATGACTTAGAAAGTTTAGATCAGAGTTCTGCTGTTGTAAGTATGATGTCTACAATTTATTATATTGAAACATCACCATCTACGATTCATGATATACCTGGAACAATAATTGAAGATGAAAAGGTAATATTGAATAAATGGTGTTTTGAATTGTTCATGGACTGTTTATAGTCATGTCAGATATTTCTAGTACAGCATTTAGGTTTTATTGAATTAACTATACTGGTATAGCTATTTGGTGTTATATCACATGTTATAATAGCTGCACACATTAAAGAGAAAATTGTGACAATTGATTACAATACACAAAGTTGTTCAAATCATATACTTATTGGTTGTATTTTTGAATATTATCTGCACTATTTGTCATAGTGTTGGTTATTAGACCACATCTACTTATTAGTGCTAATTTAATAACAATATAGCAATTGTAAACAAGGATTTTTAGTATATGAGTGTCATATATCATCCTCTTCATCGTCCGGTTTGCAATCTAACTCATCTTCATCCTCACTGTTATAACTATTAGCAACAGTAACTTGGTTTCCACAGTCAGCCAGCTTACACATGTCAGTGTGTTTCACCTCATTTGCCAAACATTGACATGATGGTAACTGGCACTTTCGGTGCAACTACATGAGAGCAAGTCATGCTGGCTGACCATCCTTCCAATAACTGTTCATTATCTAAGAACCATCCTCTGCCTACTGGAGTTGGTACCTGGGAATCCTGCTCCAGACACCTCCTCCATATCCCTGCTTGGTTCCATATCCCTGCTTGGTAATTGACCCTGAGAGCATGCTTCACCAAAAAGTCTCTGCAAGGAGTAGTAAGCTGATGGCTCTCTATTTCCCCTTTCTTGACTCAAAACAGATGATACCTAAGATGGTTAATTAATCTTGGATGTTGGTGCCTTGGGAGCATATAGTTGGCATGTAAATGCTTCCAGCTGGTCCATGAGTTGTGGAGAATGTCCCATTCGTGGCTTAAATGCAATAAAGTGCTTTGGGAAACTTGCATTTGGTCACAAACTTCAAGGACCTTTGCCTTCCCTTTGCCTGCAAAAGCACTGACTGTATCACACTCAGTGTAAGCTTGCATGCCAATGGAAGCCCCACATATATCAATACCAAGAGTGTTAGCCACTTTCTTGATGTTCACGAGTTTTTTTCCTTGCTTTGGTACCACATTTTAGAAACAATTGGGCAGCAATTTTGTCATTTTTATGAATTGCCAGTTGCTCTACTAATGCTGACAACTATAATAATAGCTATGCTCTATAATATATTGTCTTGAATGGCCAAGCAACACATTCAGCCACTCGCAGCTGATTCTGCCATATTGCAGCTATTAATGAGGCCCATGTCAACATCATTTCTAACTCATATTCAAAGGCAACAGCCGTTAAGGCTTATTATTAACAAGCCGAAACATCCTGTTTACAAACCTCTAAATGCTAGCATATCCTGAATGTAGACCTAATGTATAGGTGCAGGGGAGATGATCACAGTATAAGCACATGTAATAGCTCGCTGGTTCATAGTAGCTGGGTTTGTTCTCAAGGTGTTCCTTTTTTGTACATAGAGCTAAGGAGCCACAATAATAATATAATTTTTAAGCTCTAGACTATGTAAATGTATATCGCTAAAAAATTTTATGCTGAAGATAGTAAATTTATGGAGAACATAAATTTACCAAATCTATATTTATTTCTAAGAAAGTATCAAATATAAATAAGGCCAAATTTTAACAACATAGTAATTGATAGGCATGGTTATACTGGGTTACTGCTTTTATTGAGTGAGTGAAGCGAATGATTAATTAAGGATGAACAATTTAAAATTGTGTACATGTTATATATTTATATAGAAGGTATGTGTGTTCCATAAATGTGCACGGTTCTTTTCTCAAAACTCAGTACTTTTGGCTTGCCTCCAGTTTCTCCTGGTGCAATGGTACGTACTACCCCCTTTTTTTTTGCTTGTGCCACTAATTACGTAAGTTGGTAAAGCATCTTGATAAAATGATGAAGTAATGAACTTGTCAATCATTCAGTAATGTGTTGTGGGCCTTAAAAAGCAAGCTACTCTTGGAGCCGACGTAAATGCCTGAACATTTATGTTTATGTAAAAAGGCATAGCAGGCTTAACATCATTTTTTTTTCGTTGTCATTGAATGGGTAAGTCATGTTAGAACATTTCAATTTCAACAACTATATAAACTATGTCAAGGGCTGTAGCTCATAGTTAGCTATCACTTTAAAGCTATAGGCTAGCTCGCTTACCATGTGTGCTGAAGCACATCATTAGTACATATTTTAATGGTAACTTGCAAGTATAACCAGCATCCATGAAGACACTGGATTGTAGTTTGAATTGAATTCAATATAATTTTTAATTAAACTTGTTCGAAAACTTTTACTCAAATGTAAATTTTATATAACAGAAAGTAATGGTGAATTCGGATAAAGCTAAGCAACTGTGTGTTTCAGCAGCTAAAAATTTTGCTTGCGTGGAGGTTGTCTATGGATCTGCAGGTAAATTGTACAAAACTTTGACTTTAATAATTATTGTATATACTCGCTGTTTGTATAGGTGATGGAAAAACACATTACATTAAAAGAAAACTTCAGCACTGCCCCGAAAAATGTATCATATGTCTTAATGAAGCTTTTGATATAAATTGCACTATATCTAAGTTACGGAAACTTTCTTATGATAAATCAGGTATTGGAATATTCTTCAACTTTACTTTACTTCCTCCAGATGTAAGTATTTTACTCACTTTTTTTGGCTAAACTAAGCATACAACAACATTTTAAAACTCGTTACCCGGGTGTGGATTATTATTCATGATTTTTTTCTCAAGCAAAGGGGTCAAAAGAATAGGTACATAAATATTGTTGCTGGACAATTGGACAACCCAAGGCCCCTAGTTTTTAGCTACCAGTGATCTAGCCTTTGAGTTATAAATTTTAACACACATTAATGAAGTTGCAGTCTACAATTTTATGCGGGGCATTTTTAAGGCATACCCAAATAAATAGTTTCAAGTATTTAATGTTGTAAATTACCTTTATTTAATGCTACAGGATAAAGCTGATGAATCTGAACAAATGAAATACTCCAAATTAAGTCACAAATTAACTTTGTTCTTTTTTGACTTACTTATTCTGGGCTATGTTGAAGATATATCAACAGGTTGGTCATTTAGAATACCAAGCAAGCAATGGAAAATTTTTGTGGAAGTAAGTGTACTGTTCATCATGTGATATATATAATGCACATTGAAATGCTTGTTATTATGTTAGGTTCCTTCACGACACCGAGTAATGACTGAAAGATCATTGGAACTTTTTTTTCAGGATGTTCCATCTTTACGCTTCATAGGTTCAAAGAAATATATCCCTCCTGAAACTCCATTTGAAGTTGATGCAGATGTACAGCTTGTTTGCAAATATCTTCAAGCATACAAATTAAAATCTGACATAAATAAGGGAATTGATAAGTTGTATAAAGAGACTGAAGTAGTTCAGTTTAGTACAGATAAAAACTTAAAAGAAAGACAATGTCAAGATTTACTGCAAGAATATACGCCAATAGTCATGGCGGCTACCAAAATTACTCAACAATTGTTTTTAAGGTAAATAAATGTAGTAAAATAGCTCAAGAGGGGGCGTGGATGTGACTATTAGATGTGTTCAATTAACCTTGTCATTACAATTGCCCACACCCACTTTCCCCCTCCTCCCCCCCTCCACACACACATACACCCAATCCACTGTAATCTATCTACCTCTGTAATCATTACTAGAAGGAGGAGAATTGGTAATGTGAAGCCGCTCTTCGAGCCAATACTTGGAACCAGGTCCTGCACCACTGCTAGTTCTTGCTAACACCATTCCTGCTAGCACATCTTTGCTAGCCACTGTCCTAGTATATCCTTCTCCTCTGAGGTTTGCTTATTAGCTACCTTTCTGATTCCCTATTTGTTTGGGGAGTGCATGTGTGCACATAATATATCCTTCAGCTAATTATTATGCACAATCAACATAATAGCACCTACTTATTCTCCTCTCTCACTCCCTAGTAATGAAACCCACATGACTGCACTAATGGAACCTTAAATACTACTCCAACTGCTACTATCCTTTTTAAAACTAACAATTAACATTCACTAAAATTACACGGATATGACAGTCAGCAACTTTGACAGCTCGGATGCAGTGCTAACAAGGAGTTGTGACGTACGTTCTTATGTAGTTGCAGAACTGCTGATGCATTCCAATGTCCTAATCTTTGAATCAATGAATTGCTGAACCCTTTTGTGTCACTACTGTCTCAGCCCATATTTGAAAGCTATGACCGCTATAACCCCTTGTATTCATCCCAATGGCCTCGAGAACATGCTTGGGCTCCCTTCTAAGATGCTCTCGTGTCAAGAAGGAACCTTCCCCAAATCTATAGAGAAACCACTGTTCTGGGGGTCTGCATGCTCGGTAGCCAAGCATGAGGCATGGCTAAGCTGAGGAACTGGTACACTAGATGGATCGTGGAAACCCATTAGATATAATGGAGGTGTCAAATGCTGCTAAGTAAGACTTCCTATTATTGTGAATCAGAATTCACCACATATTGGATTGTTCACACATTAAAAGGGAATGTGAGCTGGGTTTAGACCATCATGAGACAGGTTAGTTTTACCCTACTGATGAAGTGTCATCGCAATAGTAATTGAACTCAGTACGAGAGCCACAGTTGATTCAGACATTTGGCATTTGCACTTGGCTGAACAGCAAATGGTGCGAAGCTACCATCTGCTGGGTTATGACTGAACGCCTCTAAGTCAGAATCCACGCTAGAAAACGACGACTATCTCTGCGAGTAGCTGGCAAGTAGCTTATGAGCCCTTCTGGGTTCCCTGCACCAACCGTGCCAGTTGCCTGTGGGTCATAAAGGTCCTACCGGTATGGTGGCATGACTCAACTTGGCGATTTGCGGGGATAGGCTCCTTGCAGATGACTTGAATAGGACTGGGTATTGTAAGTGGTTGAGTAGCCTTGCTGCTAAGATCCACTGAGATTAATCCTTGTTTTGTCCTAAAGATCTTTTTCTTTTCTTTTCTCTCTTTTTTTAATTTCTGATTTGTTCAATCTGGCAGGTTGGCACTTGATTTGCGTTTGTTTTGTATGCAGAAATAGCATGGTGTGTGAATTGGCCTGCAGTTGTTATGCATGCAATGAATCTCGCATGTGACTTCGTGTGGTATTTTCTGAAATTGTGCGTTTGTCGTTTTTGCAGTGACAGTGTAAGATTGTTGAGTTGTGTGTGCAGTGCATGATTTGTGTGTGCGCAAATATTCTGAAGTGTGTAGTGTCGGGACTCATGAATTTTGCATGTATCACTGTTGTGGTGTGTATTGTTGGAACTTGTGAATTGTGCATATGTCACTGTTTTATGTGTAGCATCAGAACTCGTGAATTGTGCATATATCACTGTTGTGGTCTGTTTGTTTAATGTGTAGAATTGGAGATTTTATGAACTGTTACTACCTTGGAGGGACAGTACACGATTCTGTTTGTGTGTGTGTGTACATTCTTTCTTTTTGCTTTCTTTTCTATTTTAGGCACTCTGCTGCTAAGAAACAGCAAGTTTTATTTTTAGTCTGGTAAAGAGTCTTCAATAACATAGTAACCATTTGCTCAGGTTTTTGTGATTTGTAAAAATTGGGTAATTTGAAGGAAATCACACAGTTTGAGCCTCATTCTAAGATAAGACTTGTTTGTAGTATCACAAGAAACTGGGGATAAGCCAAAATGCTGTGTTTTTCAAGGTAAAAAGGAACCGCATGTGCGTTTAATGGGCATACGCACCATCCTACATATTATATATATATATTATATAAAATATACCCGGTCCACCCTTAATAGCATCTCGCTCGCTTCATTCACTCAATAACTATATGACATTAAATATGACATAAAGTTACATTATATACAGTCAGGTCTGATTTACTTTACTGTTATGTATTTTTTTACAGGTACATGAAACGACGTTGCTTTTTTTTAGATAACTTGTCGTATTTCAATTATAACAATGGAGGAGGTAACTATACATCCAAAGAGGGACAACGAATCATTACAGACACTTCTAAACTAGGATCAACACTCATGACTACAATGCTTGAAGAAATTGAAAGTTTTTGTAAGCCATTCACCACAACTAATAGCAACACCAAGCCACATAATCAGGTAATACTTTAGCTTAGGAGAGCCTATTTATAGCATTACAATAATATTGATTAATATTTTTTTATAGCTAATATATGATTTCAAAGATGGTGGACCCAGCATGGGACTTTTATCTTTAAATCCAGAGAAACTTGATGATGAGACGAAAGATCAGTTTAAAAAATTAGGAATTACTTTCCATTCTTCTGTGTAAGTTGATATTTTCATGACTATAGAAACCAAATGTTTTTTTCTACAGTCTATATGTTTATGCTGACTGCACTTATGTAACCTTACTATTTCTCAAGAAATTTTTATCTTTGTTTGCTATTGTGTTCAATTACATATTGTGCAGCCAACTTGAGTAAAATGTATCAAGTAGCTAGCAACATGTAATTATAATTGAAATGATACACTTGTGCGTTAGGAATAGGTGGATAATGAAGCTTTTTATACATTATCATTTATACAGCTAGTGTTTTAGTTATTTCAGCTTTCAGGAGACTATTTGAATATATTTTAGAACTCCATTTATTCATTTTCTTGTGTACTTGTAGTTAGTATTGAGAAAATTGGGAGAGAAAATAGGATCATTCAACATGAATTATTTCAGAAATATCAATATAATCTGGATAAATAATTGAACAAAGGGTACATGAATCAAACAGTAATCAATAAAAGTAGGAATATATGTATATTAAAAGACAAATGATGAAGATGAAAACTTGGAAATTAATCATTTTTTTATATAATTGACACACATAATTTGTGAGCGAACGAAGCAAGCTAAACACTATTAGGAATAACAGTCAAAAATTGGGGATATTTGTTATTTCTCATTTTGTTTACTTTAACCCTCACTTTTTGTGTTTGCATAGTGATTGACCTCATCTAATCCTCAGCTATAAATAAAATTGGTTTATTGATTTACACATGTATCGTCCGATTGTTTACCCTATTTAGGTTGTCTCTAATATTATATGAATGGTGCAGGACACACTTAAAACATATTATATACTAAGCAATAGCTTTAGAATGTTATCTTAGTTAATGAAATCTTTTTCACAGCTATGTAGTCCATGAGTCAGACCACAAATTTTTGGTCACTGGTACCATTTGAGAGACAAAGGCTCATGGTGATTTTTGTGACGGTATACACACCTTTAACTGGAAAATGTGTGATAACATTCCACACGTGGTAGTGTTTGTGTTTTATTGCACGTTATAGTAGCTGCACGCGTTAAAAAAAATTGTGACATTTGAAAGTTGTTCAAATCATATACTTAATGGTTGCATTTTTGAATGTATCTGCACTATTTGTCATAGTGTTGGTTATTTAATAAATAACAATAAATAGCAAATGTAAACAAAGTGTATAAGTATATCAGTGTCAAATATCATCCTCTTCATCGTCCTATTTGCACTCTAACTCATCTTCATCCTGCTGGTCACATACTAATACATCTTCATCCTCACTGTTCACATACTAATACATCTTCATCCTCACTGTTATAACTATTAGCAACTGTAACTTGGTTTCCACAGTCAGCCAGCTTACACATGTCAGTGCATTTCACCTCATTTACCAAACATTCGCATGATGGTAACTGGCACTTTCTGGTGCAACTTCATGAGAGCAGATCATGCTGGCTGACCATCCTTCCAATCTACAATTAACTGTCCATCATCTAAGACCCATCCTCTGCCTACTGGAGTTGGTACTTGGGAATCCTGCTCCAGACACCTCCTCCATATCCCTATGACTTGACGTACGTTGGATGATGGGAATTCCCCCTCTTGGTAGTGAAGGGTCCTGCAAAATATGTACCACAAGTAGTAAAGGGCGGGACTACTTCTGCACAGCTGCCAGGCAGTTGACCCATGAGTTGAGTAGAATGACGAGTGAGAGCCTTTTGGCATGTGACTCACCTCCTACAAACCTTCTTGCAAAGACGTTTTACCCCAGTTATATGTAACTCCTTTCAGCAAGGATAGCAAGAATGGCAGAAGGACCAGCGTGATTGGCCGGAACATGGGTATGGCGAACAAGCAGCTGACAGAAGGGGGATGTAGCCTTGAGGATAACTGGATGCTGAGTGTAGGACGGAAGAGCAGCTTTACGTAGCCTGCCACCCACTCGTAGAACACCAGACTCATTGAGGAATGGTAGAAGAGAAATGAGTGAGTTGGATGAGGGCAGAGTCTTGTCTAAGGACAGAAATGGTGTTGTGGTGATGTGACTGGCAGCTGGGAGGGAATTGAGGTAGATATGCTGCCACCACTGCTGTGCAACTAGCTAGTTAGCAAATCACACAACAGAATTCCTTCTAAAGTAAAGAGTTCAAATTCTTTAGCTTCAGCAAGAACCTCAAAATCATGAGTGAAGTGATAATGATACATGTGTTCAATCTGAGCATGCTCAGTGAAGGTGTGTGCAATGAGTCAGCATGATTCAGCGTACATACTGGTAAAGGATGAAACAGAACAATAAACATAGTTATATATATAATGAGTAAGGTAAGGTTCAGTCTTCCTCTTGCATTGTGTGGTGGGCGTGTCCATAATAGTGGGCAGGGTCACCACAGGTGTCTTGAAAGGATTTTCGTTGGACTATGAGCAGAATAGCCAGTCTGGACCCTTCCAGCTCTTTTGAAGATAGAGTTGAGGACATCACCTTCTGCTCGTTCTTGCAATTGAAAGCAAAACAACGAAACCAGGCCACAATTTGTTGCAGCATCACATACGTAGAAAGCTTTGACCAAACTGGATTGGGAGAAGTGTCTGAAACCACAACTAATACAATACCCTTGGCTTCAGGTAGACAGTCTGAAGAAGAGAAGTCTGGAGGTGTAGGCCATTGTTCTGGAGACTGGCAACGCCATGAAAGTCCATGCCACCAAAGTTTATTGGACACAAGATCTGCAGGTAAAAGTCCCCAACTGACGTGGTCTGCTGGATTGGAGGAAGAAGGAACATGTCGCCAGTGTGGTGCAGGAACTAGCTGCTGAATCTCCAAAACTCGATTGGAGACAAACGTCTTCCATGTGTGAGGTGACTTCCCAATCCAATTCAGCGTAATCATGGATTCAGTCCATCCAAATTCTTTGAGAATCCTGGATTTCTAGATCTTTGGCAGTCACTCACAGAAGCTTGGAAGTTAAATGAGCTGCACAAAGCTCCAGCCGTGGAATAGAAATCACTTTGAAAGGAGCCACTCTTGAGCAAGCCGTCAATAGCGTTGTTGAAACAGTGGTATCCTGATGAAGCAGTCTCAGATAGATTACACCACCATACACTGTACTGGAAGCGTCTGAGAGAACCCGTGCTATTGGAGAAATGTGACAGGAGAGTTGGACTTAGTCCATCTTCTGGAAATAGGATCTTCCGCAAGGAGTAAAATCTGCTGGGCCCAAGTCTGCCATTGAGAGCCTAGGTCTGAATGAATCGTCTCATTCCACGATAGCTGAAGAGACCACAAATGTTGGAGCAGAGTCTTCACCATTACAGTGGAAGGAGCAAATCAGCCGAGAACATCATAAATCTTGGCTGCAGCAGAAGCCACTTCCCTCTTGGTGGGTGTGGAGGAAAATCCACGGATGGAACAGCGACAAAGAACTGATCTTTGACTGAATCCCAATGGATCCCAAGTGCCTTGATGTTGGCAGATGGCTCTGTTGGAAGATGCAAATCAACTATCTCTCGGAGGTGTGTCAGAATAGAGTCCAGAAGGGCCGTAGAGTTACTTCTCCATTTGCAAAGTGTCATACCAGCTTTGTTCAGCAAGTCACAGAGTTCTTTCTGAAGAAAACAGGCTTCAGTTTGCACCTGCATCCACATAGAATGATGTGAGTACCATAGTTGAGGCTTGAGGGTGTGATTTTTGATGGTTGAGGGCGAGCTGATGGAGTACTTGGATGGTAATGTAAGGTGAGCAGGCAATGCCAAATGTAAGACATTTCATTCTCCATTCAGAGAAGTGGCCTTTAGGTTCCCCCGTAAAGAACCGATGAAAGTCTCGTTCAGAGTCGCCCAGAACAATCTCTCTGAACATCTTAGACACATCTGACGTAAGTGCAACCTTGTACTGCCGAAATCGTTGTAGAACTGAAGGGAGATGAGGGTTGATGTTAGGGCCTGGGAGGAGAGTATCATTAAGGCAACACCAGATCTGGTTTTTGCTGATTCATCAAAGACAGCTTTCAGCTTAGTTGTGGTAGAATCTTCCTTCGTCACCCCATGGACAGGTAGGTAATATACTGATGGTGGAGCCCGGAAGAGTTGAGACACAGGAATACATTCCGCATGATCCAGAGTTTCATATTCCCTAAGAACCTCGCGAAACTGGGAAAGAAGATGCTTTCTCTGCAAGGAGCGTTCATTCTGACAATGTCTACGTAGAGCTATCAACCGACATTCTCCGAGAGAAAGAGTCGGGGAATGCCGTGGCAACTGCACTGAGAAGCGCCCATCCAGTAAAACCCTATGTGTGTCTTTAAAGCGAGACACAGCTTGTTGCTCTTCACAGGTAAAGGGAGAAGACTCGCCAGCTACTTTCTCAAGATCCCGGAACTGTTGAAGAAGGACATCTGTCTCCAACTCCTCCGTGGAAATTCTGAGGACAGGGGTGCCTGGCTCTTGAGATGAGATGGAACCACTCAGAGTCCATCCAAACAATGTCTTTGTGGCTATGGCACAGCGGTCGGGTGATTGTGCAGTCACCCCATGAAAGCAGCGATTAGAGTCACGAACTCCAAGAATAATGTCAATAACTCCATTACCACCAAGAGTATGTCAACCAGTGGCGCAATCTGTAGCAGCCGAGATGGGTCTGCAGTTACATTCACTTATGATTGATTATTGATATGACATTGAATAATCACCGAATCTCAAGTAGCAGAATGAGCAGCCTGGAGGTTGGGAACAGAACAGAAAGATAAATACTCATATGTTTTACTTACTAAGCCTCCAGCAAGGCCAGTCACTTTGACATGATGACGGTGGCGCTCAGCACTAAGGGCATTAGCAAGACGCTGTTATCAAGGAGAGTGAGGCACCTGATTCCATGAGAAGACGAGCATGTTGAACTCTATCCTTATTAGAGATCTCGGCCAAAGCAGTGGGAAAAAGGGCAGTCGAAGTGGCAACTGACAGAGCACTGGACTGAGATGTAGCAGGAACCATGGTATCACTCGCAGTGTCAGTGGGAGGAGGAGACTAATGAGATGATCCAGAAGTGCGATGTAGGCGAGTGTTATGCTTCAGACCACACTCTCAACAAGTCTTTGTATACGGATATTCTTTAGTGATGTGCTTGCTGCTCAGGCAATTATGCACAAATGATGTGACTTCACATGTGCTTGGCGTTTAGACACCGACATCTCAGTAAAAACTGGACAGTTAAATAGGCCGTGAAATTGTCCAGGGCAAAGGAGGCAGCCTGAGTGCTTTGATGTGGTCTCAGCTTCAGAGCGTGGAGGAGAAGAAGATCGTTTATAGTCTGTCCTGAGTTTCTTCTGATGTGGTTGAGCAGTCTCTCGAACTGTGAGCGTGGTAAGGTGGAATTCCAAACACTCGAATAATTTCTCCTCTGTAGGAGGCTCTGTAATGTCTGATGAATGGACATCCCACTCATACGCCAGGGTGCCAGTAAAACGTTGCTGCAACCAGGCGGCTGCCACTTGTGACAGTGTATCTCCCCCACACCTCTTCATTCCGGAAAGATGTTTCTTGGAGAAACTGAGAGCGTCCTGGATGTCAGATTGTGAGTACTCATATGCCTTGCCGTGGAAGAAGGAAGAAATATGATAAGGATAAACTGCTCTGGGTTTCCCATAATAACGTTTGAGAGAATTAACTGCAGAATCATACTTAGGTGTATTCTGTGCAGCTGCAGTAGCTATTTCTCTCGCCTTGGTACTTCCCATAGCCTTGATTAGAAGAACTGAGCGTTCAGCATCATTCAAGGCAGTGTCACATTCAATGACTGTACTGAAGAGACTCCAATAATCTTCCCAGTCCAAAATATCTCCAGAAAAAAACAGGATAATCGATCTTTGTTCGTGGTTGGGGAGGAGCAGGTGTGGGTCTCGAACTGTCTGCTGTTGCTCCAGTAGATGTGTGATCAAGGGACAAGGCAGTGAGATACTTTGTGATATCCTGAAGTTGTTGTCGAAGTTCTACTATTTCATCATAGCTTTGGTAAGCTTTGGATTCCTTGCGAAACTCGCTCCAAACAGAAGTCAGTGACTTGAGGGAGTCTACTGTAGATGGTAAGTCCAGACGACCAAGCTCCTGTAAGTCCTTAAGATAATCGTGACAATTCCTTACCACTGTAATTTTCTCATCATAGAGATTGAGCACATCTGCATTGTGTTGATACAGAAACATTTCACTGGTAAGTTCACCTTCCCATCTTCTACACCCTCCTTGATAGCAAGCTCAGAAATTTTGTCTTGAAGGGCAAGCACAAATATATGCACATGGTATGCCAGATTCTTTCTCCAGCGGATGAGATCAGGAGCTTTGACAGCCAAGAGGGGAACAGATTTGAGGTCTGATAAAATGTAATTCTCAGCACGGGTAATGAAACCCTTGCGAATGGCTCGCTTTGCTGAGAGAGCACGTTGATCTTCAGGATCCTTGATGTCTTCAAGCTCTGTCGACATTGGAAGTCAGCTTTGTATAATCAAGGGTGTTAAGGCAAAGAAATAGACTGTTAAATTAGGAGCTTCAAACACCTCTTGCTGGGAGAGGGAATGCACCAAGTAAGGGTGAGAGTAGGATATAAGCAGCAGAAGTGAGTTGAAGACCAAGTATCTGGAATGCAAATAGACCAGAAGTATAAATAAGCAGTACGCAGCGTCGATAAACTGGGAACAGTCGGTGACTACAAGCGATAGGTGTAACGATCCTTTACCTGCAGCAAAACAGTAGGCGATATATGAAGGGAGCGTATCAGGAACGGCAACGATGCAACCTCTTACCAACAGCAAGGCAAGCGGCTAAGCGGTGTGTCTGGAACGACAGGGGCGTGTCCAAACGACGTATTACCGACAGCAAGGCAAGACGGAATAGGGTATGTCCGGAACGGCAGGGGCGTGACCGAACAACTAGTTGGCGACCTCTTACGCACAGCAAGGCAAAAGACGAAGAGGGCGTGTCCAGAATGAGTCCAGAACAGCTGACTTCGCCAGCTCTAAAGAGAACCGGACTGACGAGAAGAGCTAAAGTACTGGCGAGTAGAACTAGCTATAACCCTTAGCAAACTATAGTTATTTAATTGTATTTCAAAGATCAGAACTGAACAAGCGGAAAAATATACCACAATGACATGTGAATGATAACGCACATGTGTGTAATGAACAGAATGTCCGGAAGTTTATTTGCTTCCTGGTTCGGGGTTGGAGCCTGTGCGGAGACCCGAACACTACCAATGGCTCTTGACAACCAACAATCGGCACTTATGTAGCCCAAAAAGCGACGAAGTTTAGAAAATACACCTGGTAAAGGGTTTTCAATGCCATAGTTACCAGTTGCAGCGACTTTTTGTTTCTTGAAAAACAAGCGTTTTCGCGGGAATTCTCTCAATTTTGAGCCTATGTTTAAAATAAGACTTGGTTAATGCTGTAGTTATCAACCAAGCTAAGCGAGCAAGATACTGTTAGGGATGGACAATTGAAAATCGGGGTATATGAATATATATAATATATATATATATATGTAAGTATAGATGGTACGTATGCTCCTTAAATGCAGCGCGGGTGCCATTTTTTCTTCTAAAAACATGGCTTTTTAGGAGACCCCACTTTCTATTACTACAGAATCAATCAAGTCTTACTTGAAACTTGGGCTCCAAAGTGTGAGATAATTCCTCCAAAAAGCTTATTTTTTTAAGTCCCCAAAAGTTAATGCGACTGGTTACTATGACATTTAAACCTTTTACTAGATGTAATTTCAAAACTTCGTCGTTTTTGGTGGCTGCTAAATTCCGCTTGTTTGTTGTCGAGTGTCACTGGTAGCAAGAATGACTAAATATTAATACTACAGAAGCCACCATTGCTTGGGTGAAGCTGAGGTAAGTACGTAGTTGATTTTTAGCTAAAATTACAAACATAACTCTGGCTATGTTTTTTTAGTAGAGCTGCAAGTTTGTTCACCAGTTACTGTTAATTGAGGCAGTCAGAATGGCTTAAATCGGATACTACAGAAGTTATTACTATTCTGGAAATTGAGGTAAGAGAGTAATCTGTGTTTTATTGGTAATATCATAGTTGCCAACTTTTTTAATCATAGTTTAGCGACATTAAGCCACACCCCAGACCACACCCCAAATCACAACAATTATAAGGAAGCAATGATAGCATGATAGTTTAGAATGTGATTTTCTGCAACTGGTGACAATAGGTAGTGGTCGCCAAAATCTGCACAGTCACTTTTCTTCAGATTGCATCAATATATTCATGAAAGAAAGCCATTCTAGAATCAAATAAACACTCCAAATGTAGAACAGTGGGAACATTCGGTAGTTTGTCAGATTATGCATAGTAAACTGATACAAAGTTTATAATTTCCGGGACAAATAATAGAAAGAGTATAATTCTGTTGTGGGATAATAGCTAAGTGATATATACCTGAATGTCCTGGAGCTTTTGGGACAGTTTGCAAATAATAATATTAATTGTCGAACTACTATATACTTTATTGCATGAACTAGCTAAAGTATATTATGTAACAACACTGTAATTTTATGTAATTTAGGCAGACTTGCTCGATGTTTGTGCTCAAGCACTAGTATCAGAAGAAACTGGGGTTAGGAGAAAAAGGGAACCCACACGTGCATTTAGGGGCATATGTACACATATATATACATATAACATGTACCCAATTTTGCGTTATCCACCACTAATAGTATCTCACTCGCTTCGCTCGCTCGATAAATACCTGTGACTGACAATGACAAACGTATTCATGAATGGTTAATGAGCTAGGATGTGCAGGTGCACAATATTCGTGAACTTGTGCTGAATTACCAGTTAAACCTAGAGCACAGGACAAACTGGTTAGCAACCAAACCCTGGCACATAAAATGGATGGCACAAAATCAGGAGAGCAGCTTTCGTTACTAGCGGTGAACTAGCGCTGAATTACCGAGTTTACTAAGAACGCAATTGTAAAGAAAAGGGTTTGGCTAGACCAGTAGGCGAATTCGTTTGCAACCTAACGAGGTACAACAATAAATGGAAAGAAGACCGGAGTGACCGAGAAACAGGAAAATCGGTAAAATGTCGTCACAGTCAGTAGAAAGTGATTACTGTAATTGTAACAAAAAGCAGGTGGAATAAACGAGAATAGGCGGCGTAGGTTTCAAAAAGAGTAGGCAAAAAAGCAGTTAATTAGCCAGTGGAATTGACAAGGAAAGGCGGTGCAGTAAAAAAAAGGTGAAAGTACGAAAGAGAAGGCAAAAAGGGAATGATTAATATAGTACTAAAAAAGCAGGTGGAATTGAGTCGTTGTGTAAAGGCAAATAAGTTTCAAAAAGAAAGGTGAAAGTAGAAAAAGGAGGCAAAAGTTTTGCAAAGCATAAGTCCACAATCATAATAGAAGGACAAAAGATATAGAAGCAGGAGAGGTACACAAAGGAGGAGAAAGGACTCCATAACTCAAGAAGAAAGAGCTGAAATAAAGGTGGGGAATACAGAAATGAGATAGTTCAGGAATAAAATAGTGCAAGGAGAGGCAAACGGATGTAACCTTAACCAATGGCAGAGATTGACAGCCGTGAATAAAAATAACTTATGCTACTGCATTCTTACATTGTAATATGTCAAGTGCCACTATGTGGTGGGATACTTGCTAGAATGATATAAATACAGCATGGGCATTTCAATTCAGTGAATTCCGTTGTGATGGCAACGTCATCTTTGTACCTCTATCATGTCATATTTTGACATTATAAAGAAAGTGTTGAAGCATGTATGATGCAGTAAGACAGGGCTAACAATGCTCGTTGTTGATTTAGTTTCATAATCATCTGACTGTATCTTGAATAAGGTCATACTAAGCTTTCCTTTGTGAACTAATATCTTGATTTGTCATTCACCCCTTGTATCAGACTATCTGCCTCAAACTTACATCAATTAAAATCCTTGTTAGGATTTGCAGCCAATTTCTTGAAATAAAAAAGTTTAGCTTAAAAACAAGTTGATCCAATATGATAGAAAACTCTGATAAGTTAGTTTTGAATCGTTGAGTAGCACTAACAATGCTATTTGAAGAAGAATAGCTAGATTATTCACTACTGATATTGCTGTATTATCTATCAAACGATAGCTTTTTGGCTGACATTTGACTATACTTTCTCTAGTGTGATGCTATGAATGAGAGCAGGTATCATGGTCAACATGATGGCAATAATTTTTCCCATCAGTTTCAAAGCTATATTCCAGTGTCTTCTTGGCTACATTTTCAATAGCCTCATTTATGTCATCATCAGGAATTGAACAAAATAATTTTATTGCACTTGATTTGAATGCTTTTAGTAATGAATATCTGGGAGATGAGGTAATGATATAAAAATATGTCAGCCACCTTTGATTATTAAATCAAATGCAATATCATTCAGCATGGTATTTGTACACCCTGGCAAACAGCAATCTTTATTGATCAGGTAGACAAGAAAGCTGCCGTGTAGTCTTTATGACACTCAAATTTGCTGCATGCAAGTCGGTTAGAAACCCTCCCATTTTCTCAGATTGAAACTCCTTTATGGCCTCACTAGCTTTGAAAATATCTACTCTTAAGCTTTTCTATCTGAATTTTTCTCCCTCCCTGCAAGTTATATACTGGATGTCAACTGTTAGGGCGTCTAGAAGTCAGCATTACACAGTCTTCTACTTTGAGGACTCTATCTGATTAGGACTTGTTGAGTTTGGTGATTCTCTTATACTGCTCTGCCATACCCGTTGAGACCGCAGCCTTGTATAAGGTAATGAGCCTGTCCTGAAGAGATCTCACCCAGCTGGATATATCCAGCTTGCTACATGTTTCATCTGCCCAACCATGATAGATGAGATCTAGTAGTCCCTGGAATGTTGTCCGAAAACCAACTGGTGCGGTGAGAACCCCGTGTCTTGGTTCGGTATCTGCCTCAGGGCAAACATTGCCAAGGGCAGAAGGTGTACCCAGTCCACGTCTGTGTCTAGGGCTTTAGCCAGCATGGGTTTGAGGGTCGTGTGGAGACGCTCCACAATACCGTTACCCTGTGGCCTGTACAGGCTTGTTGTAGACAACTGAATGCCACATATTTTATATTTTACCCAACTTAGCTATCACCCTGCTTATAAAGGTGGCTCCATGGTCGGATAACAGATTTCTAGGGAATGCCGTCCTAGTAAATACAGTGACTAGGGCTCAGCCACCTCTGCAGCCGTGCCAGTCCTTAGAGGAACACCCTCTGGCCAACGGCTAGTAAGGCACACATAGGTGAGGACATAGCGTGCCCTACCCCTGCCCTTAGGCAGTGGACCCACCATGTCCACTGCCACATGTTGAAATAACTCACTTAGTATGGGGCAGTCCATCACTTTAGCCGTCTTATTATCCGCCTTGTTAAAATGGGTGCACAGGTTACATGAGGACACATGCTGTTCAATGTCTTGACTCATCTCAGGCCAGGTGAAACGCCTGTTAATTAGGCTCCTAACCTTCTTCACCTCGATGTGACCTGCCTTCTCGTGTGACAGTTCCAGGATAGGCTGCCTTCTGGGAGCGGGCACTACAATCCTATACACCATGCCCACTACATCATCCTTCATTATGATAATACAACATTCCCTCCGTCCAGCTATACCACATCTCCTGTCTATCTCCCAGGTATATATAGAGCTTGAGGGTAGGATCAGCTAAGATTTCTTCCTTTAACTTTAGCACCTCACTCTCTTGAAGTGGATCTGGACAGCCAAATCGTACATCCACTGACTAATCAGCTGAAGATTCCATACAACACTTCTCCACACTAAAAGAAGTAGAGCTACCTGTACTGCATCCCTTACAACCTCCTCACTACCAATTACACATATGCAGTGGAGTAAGAACATGAAAATGATTGGGGGGGCCGAACTTCGTGGCCATTATGTAGTATTTATTTTTTTATTTTTGATGTTAGTAAATTGTGAAATATAATATACAAGTGTAAATATATGACCAGTTATAAAAACACAGTTATACATGGGTCTGGATTTAAAAATTTCCAAAGAAATTCTTCCTTCTTTCACATACTGAAACAAATTCCCTCGCTACATGGACCAGGTCCAGCTCATCAGTTTTTTCATGATGCATATGTAGAAGCATGCAATGATTTAATCTCTCCTGTGTCATGGTGTTGCGTAGATATGTTTTAATTCTCTTCAGAGCTGAGAAACTACGTTCAGCTGAGGCAGTAGTGACTGGAATAGTAAGATAAAGTCTTAATAGAGTATGGATTTCTGTGAAAATAGTTTTGAGGCAAGGTTGGTTGTTGAAAATATCGCAAAGTGTATTTACTCTAGTCACCTGCTTGATTGCAATATTGTCCAAATGTGCTGATCTCACCACATCTTGAAGTGCTTCTAAATGAATGATGAGTTTATCCATGTCTATATCATTCTTATACAGCTTCTTAAATCTTGGAGAGAGAGATATGTTTTTTCCATTTGCACTATCGATCAATAATGCCTCAACACTTCTTATGAAAAGAAAATTTTCTTGTTGAAATCTTCTATGAAGATCTCCCTTGACAGTATCAATCGCTTCAAAATATTCTTTTCGATAATATTCTTCTACGGAACTGAAGGAATGCTGTGGTGCTCCATCATCCAATCTTCTTGGCACTTGCCTTTGTCTTGCAAGAACAGGAGGATCACAAGAAACTTTGGATGACTTTAATACTACAGTATCATAAAAGTGTTTAAATTTGACGTCTGTTCGAAGCCTTTCAAGGGATTTAATACACAAGTCTACAGCCAAAAAGCAGTCATCAACATTAGTCTCTTTAGCTTGAAGGTTGATTGAAAGTTGTTCAATCATGCTGAATATTAATATTGAAAGTTCTAATCCAAAATACGTGGAAAATTTATCCATGAGTGATAGCATTCCATTTGCTCGCCTAGAGCAATCATCCATGCCTTGTGAAGAAATCTCCATCGTTTCTCTTAAGGGTACATAATTGTCAATTATAGCTTGCATAGCTCCAGTTCGTGCTGTCCATCTTGTAGGACACAAAGACTTTACTTTTGAAGCATTACTAGATAATTCCTGCTGTTGTTTAACTTTCTCCAGAACAACTTCCCTTTTTGGTGATAATTTTATTAATTGGATCATGTCCATAGCAAAATTGAGTCCTTCTTTGATAGACTTGACTTTGTGAGCTACTTGCTGTACACTCAGATTAATGCAGTGAGCCAAACAATGCACAGGTATAGCTGAAGGGAAATTATCTTCAAATCTTCTACCCACACCTGTCAAATGACCTTGAAAATTGCTGGCCCCATCATAACCTTGACCTCTGCAATTTTCAAACTGTAGACCTAAAGCAAGTAAGGCATTCTTCAATGCCATATAAATGGTCTCAGCTGTGGTGTTTTCAAGTTGAACTAATCCCACAGCATCTTCGTGCACTTCGTAAGAATCAGACACCCATCTAATACAAATGATCAACTGTTCTCTATTTGAGACATCTCTAGTTTCATCTGCAAGCAGAGAAAAAAGACGTTGGGGCTGTATGTCATTCAACAGAGAATGCAACACTTTGTTGGCCATAATTTTTATTTGCTCATTTACTATTAAAGGTGATTGGTACTTGCATTCATTTACCCAAGCTGATTCTGCTGCTACCTGGTCAAGGATTACTGATAAATTGGAGCCCCCAGCATGGTCATTCCGGATGGGAATGCCTTGACGTAACAAACTACGCAGCACACGGAGTTGTTTAAGCAAACTTTCTCTCCTCTTTTTGGTAATTTCATCAGATTGCTTTTGAAGCTGATGGCCAATGGGTTTACTTTTAGATGCATTAAAAGCAAAAAGAGCATCTCTGTGAGCATGTGAGAGTTCATGTGCTTTAAACCGATCTAGAGCTTTTTTCCAATTACAAAATCCTTCTTCCGAAAATGCTCGCTCAGCCTTATTACTGGTAATAGCATGAGAAAATTTAGCATATTTACAATAATAGCAAAAAGCCTTCAAAGATACTCGACACAAGTGAAGCCAAGGGTAAGTTTTATACCATACAGCCATGAAACATCTGTTGTGAGTATTTTTACCTGTACCATAGCTTCGCTGTGTTTTTGCCAGAATATAAGAATCAGTAGGTTGAGAAATTTCAGAGGTTGAGCTACAACAGAAACAGCTTTCAATAATTTGGTCTGAATTTTGGTTAGATGGCATTGAGGCTACAGACTGCACTGGTGTATCTTCATATTGTATTGATGTAGTTTCAAATACAGGTGTACCTTCACACTGCTCAGGAGCTTCAGACTGCCCTGGAGGTGTACATTCACTTTGCACTACTGCAGCCTCATATTGTGTTGACATATCTTCACAGTGCATTGATATAGCATCAGACTGCCCAGGTGTTGCTTCACGCTGCATTGGTGTACCTCCACATTGTACTGTTGTAGCTTTAGACTGAGATGATTTAGCTTCAGATTGCAAGGTAGTAGACTCTGACTCCGTAAGTTCAAATCTTAAATCACTGCATTTAGATTTATTTTGAGTTGGTTGCTCAGAACCTAAACACATACACTTTGTAAAGCCATTCACTAGTAGACACTGAAAACTTACTCTGTGGTTTAAGAGGCCCCTTGGAAACAAAAAACGATTTCATAGTCAGCTGATTTGATTGCAATTTGATTCTTTTAGCAGCCGCCATTATAGCACAGAAAGAAGACTTTACAGACTAATCTTATGCAGGTTTAGAGTAGCACAAATAATGACGATACTAGCAGATTTTTTTTTTATGACCCACATAAAACAATTGAATAGAAGTGCAAAACAGATATCCTATAGATATTTTTATTGAGGTAATTTTATGAATAGAATTGAATAGAAGTGCAGATAGATCAGGTGGAGGGAATACAGCAAGTGCATGAGAGGGAACATTAATTAAAAATAGCCAATACATTATTAAGGAAAGATTGAAGGGGGGGCCGGGCCCCCCTCCTCTGCAGCATTGGGGGGGCCAAGGCCCCCCCGGCCCCCCCGGTTCTTACTCCCCTGATATGTCATCACTATTGTCACCGACATGCTGCTCATCTAATGGGCTAGGATGCACACTGTCCCTGTCCATCTCGTTTTGCATTCATTGTGACTCTTCTATCTGCCTGGACATGCTACGCGCAACAGCATTCACCTCTACACACTGTTCACTCTCACTGTTAACAGCTGTATTTACACTAGCACTCGGTTCTGGCACATTGTTTATTGTTTTCTTCACATTACTACTCTTGGTATTAACAACAGGACATGCTTGCATTTCCTTATTTGAAATACATGAACTAAACACAAGCTACTTCATGCAATATTGGGGCATAGTTACCGAAAACAGAACTCGGTCACACAGCGAGTCTGCGTGAGCAATGGCAACTACTCTGTCAAATGTTGTACCAAACAATTCTACACTGATTTTAGCTAAGTGCGCTCTAACTGTAACACCTGTGGCTTCAATTAGCCATATACACTCCTCTAACAACTGATCTGTGTACACAAACTTATCCGGTACGACTGTTATGTGTGCTCCCGAATCTATGACAAATTCGACGGGATCCATATAGACCCCGTCACTGTGCTGTCACACTCTTTAGAGTGTACCCTGTTGACTAACTTGCTAACGTCACTCAGAGAACTCTTCTGTTTGTTGGGACACTCGTAGGCCCTGTAGCCAGCTTGACCACACTTAAAATATTTGAATGTACTCTGTCTCACACTGTTGAGATTACTACCACTGTTGGGGTTACTGCCACTGTTGGGGTTGCTGCCATTATTGTTATTGGACCGTAACAAGCACTCAAAGGCATGATGGCCATGCTTATGACATGTATAGAATGTGATTTTATCTCTACTCCCACCCGATTTGATATCTGACTTGGCAAGCACAGGCTTGGAGTCCAGCCACTCCATATAGGCTGACTGGAGCTCGCTGATGGATTTCACGTCTTTGCCCAACATGAAGGATTTTGCCAAGAAGGGAGGGACCGTTTGTACGTTGCATCACTTTCATAGCCCTCTCTGTAGTCATCTTTGGGGACCTGGCTGGCTACTTTCCTGCTAAAGTTCTCTCCTGGCATCCTCAGTTGACCACACTATCGACACACCAGACGAATATAAAGAACACCGACACTTCCACAGCACCTGTAAGCACGTGCACAAAAATGAATATTAAAAAAATGCAACACAAGGCAAAGGAAAACACAATGGTAACAAGGCAAGCAAAAAAATGAGGAAACAAAATGAATTAAATAGTTCTTCAGTTCACGATGGCTCCTGTTGTGGGCACGGATCTGCACGTGAAGAAGACGGGTCTTTGTCCTCGATGAATGTTTCTGACCACCGCTGCCACTACACTTGGCTCTGCCCTCTCAGCACTCCAACTCTTCCCAGTGGTATCACTGTCACCAGGTTCTAGTTTCAGCTCATACAAACACCCAAGTATGTTATTCTAATTTAAGCTTTTAAACTTTAATTAGGTAAAATGGGAAGTCTGGACATTCTCGAACTAAAAATGACAAGAACAAAAACAACGTGATGCAAAACTTTAATTAGGTAAAATGGGAAGTCTGGACATTCTCGAACTAAAAATGACAAGAACAAAAACAACGTGATGCAAAACTTTAATTAGGTAAAATGGGAAGTCTGGACATTCTCGAACTAAAAATGACAAGAACAAAAACAACGTGATGCAAACGCTGACTTTTATACGATGTTTAATAGTCAATAAATAGTTAGATACTTATATGGATGAAGGCATGTATGCTTGCGCAAACATGCTTCCCATCCATTCAGGTCCTCCTCCCTGGGGGTGCGGCTTTCGGGTTTATTGTCTTCCTCTTCTCTCTCCTCGTCTGTGTCTCTTGCAGGGTGGCTGCTCCCACACTCTTAACAACGAGTATGTAGTTCAAAATTTCTTTCTCAGCCTTTTTTACTCATTAGATGTATTCTCTCTCTTTCACTTGCTTTTTTTTATAAACAGAATTAAAAATATTGGTCGCCACTGGGAATCGAACCTGGGATCGCTAGCTTAACACACAAGTGTTCTGGACGGATAAAAGAAGCTTTGAAAAAAGAGAATTTTTGTTGGTCTGTTGAGAGTGAGACTGTAGCAGCATAACAGTATCCCTTAACAGCATTAATACAGAATTGGAGTGTTTGTTTGCCAGCTGGTTGACGTATCTCAGTGGCAGAACGTTTGTGTGGTAACCAAGTGGTCCTGGTTCCTGGTGGTGACCAAATATTTTTAATTCATATTGTTTAAAAAAAGCCTGTGAAAGAGAGAGAATACATCTAATAAGCATGTAGTTGCTGCAAAATACAGCCAGAGTTGTTGTTGTTTTTTAATTATGCATCTCAGTTTTCCAAAGTTATGGTGGTAGCGTCTGTAATAGATATTTGAATTAAGCCATTTTGGCCATCTCAATTATAAGTGGCTCATGATCACAATCACTCAGTCAGCTTGTAAAAAAACTGCCGAATATTTACACTATGCCTAGTAAAGGGTTGTTAATACAATAGCAACTACTATCCACAACTTTTTATGACTTTGAAAAAACCCGCATTTCAACATAATAGCCATGCAGTGGTTGTCGGACTGCAGGCTAATACCTATAAAGCTATATTATTGGGAGAATAAAGATTCTACACATGTGTTTAAGGAGCATACAAATGAAATATACATACATACATATATATACTATACATATATACATACCATATATCTGATTTTACATTGTTTACCCCTAACAGTCTCTCTTTCTCTTGCCATAATGTTAATGGCAATGGTGGAATGAAAATACAACTAATGTGAAATGGTATAGGCTATCACTAAAAATATCTGCTTGATTTAGATGCAATACAAACAAGACCATTTACGTATGTACTGTTATAATTATTACCTAGCTATTACAATGATTATATTTTGTACTGATTCACTAGCAATTTATATTACAGAGCTCTATTGATGATTTAATTATGTATAGCTGATTTTGTTCAAAATATAAACATTTTGTCTTTCATTCTGCTACAGCTACTTTTGTCATGCTCTGCATACTAAATGGAATACTCACAATATTACTGTGGGTAACATTTACAAGGGAGAGCAACTTCGTTCTAGCTTCTAGAAAATTTTAAACCATTTCTGGCATTAATAGGAATTGTTACAGAATTCCTCATGTAAATATCACAAAGGTCTGATCTATGTCTGATCTAAGTTTAGGTACAGTCTAACATATTCAAGCATACAGAATTACCTTGAAACCTTAGTCGGTGCTCTTCGTGGTAACCACTACCATCTGATTCTTAATTCACCAGTCTGTTTACACTTAGCCCACTCTCCTAATACCCAAGCTAAAGCTAAGCTAAGAAAAAATACTAAAGAAATACAACCAATGCACTACTTACTTAAATGACAAATACAAGATGCGACACATACCACAGAAACCTGTTAGCTCACCCTGATGTTGAGCATGTTCTAATTAGCTAATAATACTGCTTGTATGCATTATAGATCAAATTTTTAATAAAAATATTTTTTCCACTATAATTTACATTAATAATCATGTTCATTTTTTAGTGGATAGGCTAGTTTGCTTAATTAGTAATAATTACTAACTTTGTTGTTATCTATGCATTTGTAATTGTAATTGCTAACTTGTTTTGTATAGTTATAAATACCTGTCTCTTATTGGTTTATCTGCATTATAGTCATTTTACTTTTATGATTGTTCTTTTTCGGAATAAGTTTAATCTTATATCATTGCAGGAGACAATATTCAAGAGACATATTAGATGGACATCTTTCTCGTGCTCTTAATGTCCAGTTAACTAACAATAGGATAGTAGCTATTGATGACTCGAAGTATGTCCTAACTTTGGATTATACTTATAAAATGTTAAACATTAATGAACGACGTGAATGTGGATTTCCAGTTATAATTGAAGGAGAAACTGGTGTCGGAAAAACTGCTCTAATACAAATGCTTTCTAAACTTTGGAAACAATATTATGAATTTGAGTGCAAGAGATTAAAAGAGAGAATATTTGAGCACTTGAAACACATCTGTAATAAATCAGAAAAAAATAAAGAAATCATGAATATACCTGAAGTAAGTATGTTCCAATTTGTATGAATTATTTGAATTGTTAATTTAAAATAATGATATCAGCTCTTACAATATTAGGTGTCAGTATTATTTATCCTTTAGCATTCATGCATAGTGGGTTACAGTACTCAGTTTGTGTGTCAGTCAGTAGGTCATTCAGTCAGTCATTCTGTCACACAACAGCAAAGTATCTGGAAGATGGAAAGAGGCATCACAGTGTTGTACTAAACAATTTTAATCCCTTCAATGTGCCAGAATTGTTAAAAACAAAACAGAGAAAGAGAGAATACATATAACAAAAAAAAGAAGGCTAAGAAAGAAATTGTGAAGTGATAAATTAGCTGAGTAAGAATACTTTCTACCATTAAATTGAAAAAGATAATTCAGTTGGTTTGTTGAGAGGGAGACTTCTGCATAGCAGTGCCCTTTAACAGTATAAATACAGAGTTGGAGTGCTTTGTAGCTGGCTTGTTGTCAAAGAAAGAGGATGAATCTAATACATATTGACTTGCACAAGCTACGTAGTGATTTGTATGAGCTACATATCATATTGATAGCACTAAATAAAGTATTCTTTGAGTCTTTGTAATAGCTAGCTAGCGATGTGAGGGTTCATACCTTTGGTGCTTCATATACAAATGAATTAGTATACCCCAAGTAATATGAATTTGAGGATCATGCACAAGAAAAATATCTGGTTTATAACCATAAAGCACATGTTGTATAGGTCATTCTTTGAGAATGTCTGGTAACTTTCACCATGTTTCTTTGAATTGCTGGAATGCAATTAATTTCGTTTTTGTGACCTCATACACCTGCCTAATATCACTGAGCAGAACATTGCGAAAATAAACACAGTAAGTATAGAGTTGAGTAAATGAAGTCGACATGTAAGATTGATGTTTACGTAACTGTGGCCGCTATTGGTAGTCCCAACATTCTGGGACAATTTCACAAAAACATGGCAAAAGTTACCAGACGTTTTCCTTCCCCTGTGCTACTCCCCTTTATGCATGGAGAATGGGTGGTTCACAAGACTAATATAGTTGTGACTTAAACGAATTATTTTTTAAAAGGTTAATTAGGAAAAATGTTTTAGACATTGTGAGATTATTACACCAGAGTTATTATCGAGGGAGCAAAGGGAGCGAGACACTGTTAGGAGTGGACAATTAAAAATTGGGTATATTATGTTTGATGTATATATAAATATACATAAGTATATATTATGTACTGAATCGGCCTATTGAGTGCCTTTACATAGAAAATGTATTGAATTATGTAACGTATTATACAATGGCAATATTTCGCAGTAAAGAGGAAGTCTGGAGTTGTTGCGTTGGGTTATTGCGTCCCCCTAAGCTTTATTTTTATGCTTATTGCGTCCCCTCAAGATCTTCTAATTCTATAATACCATTCTGTTCCAATTATATTGATTTGGTTAAATAAAATAACTTCATAGGAATGCAGAGACTTTTTGTTACTAGCTATGAGTAGCTAATGTGATGAGCTCAACTCAGAATCTCATAATATGATGCTATATGGTTGTAAAGGTCTTTGGTCAGATGTCTAACCAAACTTATTAGAATGGAAGTAAAAGTACTCGATACAGACTACTGCTTGTACTCAGCATCTTACAATAGAAATAACCGAGAAGTCTGTCTAATTCTCTTTGGGTGGAATATTCTCAATTTTTCGCTTTTCATTTATCCCTTTGCACCAACGATACCACGTTCTCAAGTCCGATAATGTTTTCTTTTGAGTATTACAGATTTATTTTCCTTAAAAAAATTTCAGTAATTCCTCATCGTCATGATTAACTTCTTGTTCACTCTTAAAGCTAGATACTGTCCTTCCTGATTTTCACATTCCATTTCTGCTCCACCTCAAATAATAGATAAAAGATGATCAATGACTTCATCAGTAAAAAAAAGAATTGAAAGACTTATCCAAGGCATCCATTACATTAGCCACTTGGTTTCTAGGTTTCTATGCCATGTGAGCATGATCAGTACACCATATATCACTCACTGGATGTCGGCCACCCTAGAAATCTTCACAAGATATTTTTAGGTACTGACCCATGGAATAACTCATGATATTTCACCCTTGATATTTCAGCTGTATTTCAAGCTGTATTTGCAAGCTGTATTTGCTAGCTCATTACCATAGTAGTTGTAGCAACTAGCCAAGCTTACCACTTTTCCAGGTTCTTACAGCTACCTTCCTATGGTGTAGCCTAGCCTATCAACTGGATTAGAGCAGCTGCCAAAATAACAGCTGGGGGCTTGGGAACTACTACAGCCAACTTGACACTGTATGAGCTAAAGTCCTAATTTAAACTGCAGCAGTGAAGATATCTATAGGGTAGAATAAACCACTTATTACACACTTCAGAATGATGTGGCTAGATTTTTCACTCTGAGGCATTATTTTTACTTGACTTTGGCTCTTGAAAATAAATTAGCCTACTCATGAAGTATTTCACCCTATCACATTCTGACTCATGTAATAAGTATTAAATATATTAATATATGTATGGATTGTACATATGCTACTTAAATATTATGCGTGGGTTCTTTTTCTCTCCTAAAAACTCGGCTTGTTAAGCTTGACTTCTGTTTCTTCTGATGCTACAGCATTCTTACTTCAAACTTAGAATACTAACTGTGAGATAATTACAGCAGAACACTTGTTTTTCAAGTCATAAAAAAGTTACTGTGACTGGTTCATTGAAAATCCTTTATCAGACATAATTTCAAAACCTAGCCTTTTTTGGAGCTGCTAAGTGCCCACTTGTTGATTATCAAGAGCCACTGGTTCAAGAGTCACAGGTAGTAAGTACTAAAGAAGCTACCACTACTTGGAGGAAGCCGAGGTAAGTAGTAATTCCGTATTTGTTAGATAAATTACAAAAATAACACTGGCCATTTTTTTTGTAGCTGAGAGCTTGTTCAAGAGTTATTGGTAATTGAAGTAGAATGATATTTCTAGTGCAGAATATTGTATGTACAACTTAGCATTTACACTTTTCATTACTTCTTAAGGGACATACAATCCATTCATTATATTGAACATATACCCAATTTTCAATTGTCCACCCCCTAGCCCTATCAGTATCTCGCTCGCCAATTATGTACACTGGTGGTGTGCTTTAGCATAAATATCAAGTGAGCTGCATAGGGTAACACAAAACTACAGTATTGTATTTACATAATTAATATTTTAGATTAGCTCATGCAAATCAGTATAATAGCAACTGACCATTAATTTTAGCAAACTTAAACCATAATTATTGTGATGAATTAATTATACAGTACTCTTATTTTGGTACATACCCCATATTTTAATTTAATTTTTTTTATTGATTTGGCTTTTTGTTCAAAATTGTACAATAGTGTAAATTAGCATGAAGTTAATTCTTTTCATTAATACTAATTGATTATATTGCACTACATTTCGAATGCACGTTTCTTCAACATATTGAAATGGTTTTAAGCTATCTTTGTTAAAAACCTAAATATGGGTGGAATAATGTTTAAATCAAAAAATATTTTAGCGCACGTGCCTTGATTTGAACGATTTACTAACATCAATCCTTAGCATGCATGCATGAGAGGGTAATAATAGTCGTCCTGCCTGTCTCATTGTCTGTCTGTCACACTCTGATTTTGGAGATTACTGGCAATTAACATTTTAGGTATGAACCTACTCAGAACTAAGACATTTATTGAGCTACTGTTTTAATTTTGGGCTGATTGTGAGAAAATGTGAAGCTATCAGTTCCATGTAGGTGCTAGCTCTGTGGTTAACACCTATTGTCATGCTTTAATCACATGAGCAAATAATTTTTGCTGCCTTCGGTAGTTTTGCTTTATGCTAGGTAGTCTTGCTTATGCTGCGAAGTTAACTGAGTGCTGGAAGTGGAATTTCACAATGAAAATACTGGTGTGTATAATTATCTTGCCTGTTTAGCTTCTTTTCTCATGAGACAGTGTTTGTAAGTCGAACTCTCATTCAGACTAATGGACTCAATTAGACTAATATTGTTTATATTGTGTTTTATGTTCAGCGTTCTTTGATTTGTGTTCCTGTATCCATACACATCACCCTTGGTCACTAAGTATGTACATTTTGTATTTCTCTGGGATTTTCTGACTTTGGAAACTTACTGAGAACAATACTACATGGTATCAGCAGTGAACTGAGCATTATATTTGCAATAGCTACTCCCAACATTCAAGTACAGGCTCCGGAGTCATTTAAAACAGCCAGATGACTGGAATCGTTGGTAATGTCGTTTTTGAACTAATTCGAGCTGCTTCTGGCCTAAGTGAGGAACATCAAGTGAAGCAGGTCAGCACACTCCTGTATTGTGTGGGAGACAGATACAGTACTTGCTTCCATGAATATAGCAGAAGAACAAAGGAAGAGCTATAGTGAGGTATGCAAGAAACTCAATCACTTCTTCAAGGTCAGACGTAATGTTATGTACGAAAGGGGCAGGTTTAATAAAAGAAATCAATTTTCTTGGAGGAGTGCCGAGAAATACATTATGGAGCTATAAAGTCTGGTATAAAATTGTGAATATGGTATACTAGCTTCTGAAGTGATCCAAGACAGATTGGTTATAGGAATTAAGGATGAAGCTTTGTCAGAAAAAGCTTCAACTAGATCCAGACCTCACACTCAATATAGCAAAAAAAAACTTATCCGTCAGCGAAGCAAGCACTCAAACAAAAAGATTTGTGTTCAGGTGGAGTCATGTATGAAATAGACTACAATCCTAATAAGAAGATAGCACAGTATCACCATGCATATGGTGTAGAAGAAGGCAACACAGGAGAGAGTTGTCCAGCAAGATGTTCTTTGTCATCAATGCAATAAGAAAGTCCATTTCTAGGCTCAGTGTCATTCTAAAATGGTGGTACCTGTATCTGAAGAAGACAACTCGGGACAATGGATTGGGTATCTTACTCCAGACGTGACAACATAGAAGGCTAAGCTATCATTAATGGAAACATACACAGAATTTAAATTCAGGAGCAGAAGTGACTGCAATATCTGATGTAACTTACCAAAGTCTTTCTAGTACACCTCCACTAGGAAACAGTTGTTTGGCCCTGGAAATATTGCTCTTCATGTCTTGGGAGAATTTGAAGCAATATTGTTTCATGGAGAAAAAGTTAGCAAGCAAAATGCCTATGTTGTGAGAAACTTGGGAAAAAAACAAACTTAAATAGCACTCCCTGCAATTATGGCATTGAAAATAGTTTCCCATCTTGACACCATAACAAGGACAGATGAAATTCTAAATCAGTTTTCCTCTCTCTTCGAAGGACTTGGAAACTTGGGTGAACCTTATGATATTCAACTTCAACCTGGAGCAAAGCCCCATGCTTTATTTGTTCCTCGAAATGGACCACTTCTTCAGCGTCCTCAAGTTCAGAAATAACTTCAGAGGATGGAAATGCTGAATGTCATTCCCAAAGCTTATGTACCTACTCCCCGGTGGTACCAAAAACGATGGAATTGTCTGAATTTGTGTTGATCTGCCTATGTTTTCTACGAAGTGCACCTCTTCCTAAAGTAGATGAGATATGGTACAGTTAAATAGAACAAAATATTTTCTAAGTTGGATGCCAATGCAGGATTTTGGCTAATTCCGCTCACAGATGACTCTAAGGTTCTGACCACATTCATCACACCCTTCGAAAGATACTGTTTGAATAAACTACCCTTAGTAATTTGCAGTGTCCCTGGAACATTTTGAGAATAGTATGAGTCTTATCTGCTGATACCTCCTCAAATTGTTTACGGGCTGTTCTATTGCAGAAACATGTATCAGTTTGGAGTCCTGTGGCATTGTCTCCCAATCATTGTCTACTAAGACAGAGGAGCACTATGCGCAGACAGGAAAAATGCACATATGGCAAGCGAGCTGGTCTGACTGAAGTTTAAATTTGAATGCCAGCTGCTTATAATTTTTGTTAAATATTTTTGTTTAGATTATTGCTATTCTTTAGCAACACACAACACTTTTATACATACTTGTTCACTGGAATGCTAGTACAAGACCTGCATTGTATTCTCTTCATGAGTTGACTATTGGACAAAGGATTTTCAAGGGGTAAGAAATCAAATTTCCAAGGATGATATGGTAAGGATCGATAAACTAACGGTTTTAGTTTTACTCTCCGTTCAAAATGCTCTATTGTACTAGTTCTCTAGTAGATATAGCATTACGGTATAATTTTCTTAGTGACTTGACTAATTGGACTTTGGATTTTCAAGTAAGAATAAAACTTCACAATTACTTTCTCAGCCTTCTCTTACTCATTAGATATATTTTCTATCTTGTGCAGGCTGTCGTATACAAGTGGTCCTGGGTTGATCGATTCCCGGTGGCAACCAAATATTTTTAATTCTGTATTGTTTAAAAAAGAATTGGAGTATTTGTTTGCCAGCTGGTAGTCGTAGCTCAGTGGCAGAGTGCTTGTGCGCTATACAAGCGGTCCTGGGTTTGCTTCCCGGTGGCGACCAAATATTTTAATTCCGTATTGTCTAAAAAAGCCTGCAAAAGAGAGAAAATACATCTAAAGAATAAATCTGTTACATAAGGCGTATAGCTATGATGAACAGCGCATTAACGAAGTTAACTTACCACTGCTGCTAAAAGTGAAAAGAAATGAACTTGGTTAACTCTGGAAAAACTAACTGCGAACGTCTTTCCCATTTTGTGTCCGCTGCTCTTCGCTGTTTTTTTCTTTTCCTAGCATTATTTCAAAGTCTTTTGTCCTGAATTTCTTGCGTCCACGCTAATGTTTACGTTTTAAGTAGCCTCCAGGGGTGGACATGCATTGACCTCTTCGAATTTTGCCCTCTTTGAACTTTGCCATATTACCAGGTGCTTGTTAGTGAGAGTCTCACTTCGCTCACCCTGAATATATTTTTGAGACACAGTTGGTTCCTTTTCTAGGATGACCTACCACCACACATCCTCAGATTCGGTAGTGATTGAATCAAGTAGAGTATTCAATTGTGCAAGTTACAGGAATGTTACTGGTCATTGCCGATGCTTTGTCACAAGCTCCAAGAACAAAGGAAGTAGTCAATAATGTTGAGCTGGTAAAGGAGGTAAAATGTTTAATGGTAGTTAGCCTACCAGCTACTTCACAGAGGCTAGCAGAGTATACTAAAGCTCAGTCTATTGATCTGGTCTGCTTCAAATAGCTACCAACTGCCAACAGGGCTGGCCAAACCACCACAAGGGTAATGTAGACCCAGCATTGAGGGCATACTGGCAAGTTTTAGGCAAGTTAAATTTTTAAAAGAATCTGTTGCTATATGGAAAGCGTAGTGTGGTACCTCAGCCTTCAGAGGGTACCTTAAACGAAAAATCCATGATGGTCATCAATGCATTCAAATGTGTTATCTCATAGCAAGATGTTCTGTTTGGTGGTCTGGAATATCATCTCATATAAAGTGATTTGATTGAGCGTGGCTCTATCTGTGTTTGAAACGAAATGCCAAGAAAAGAACCACTTATAACATCCCCTATACCTGACTATCCATGGCAAAAAGTTGGTTCTGATCTTTCTCATTTGAAGAGATGTGACTATTTGGTTATCGTTGCAAGTTATATAGAAGTCATAAAGCTTGGTTCAAATATATCTGCTAGTGAGATTGAGGCATTCTAAACAGTATTTGAGTAACACAGTATTTCTCAGATTGTTTTGACAGATAATGGCCTACAGTATTTGTCCTTAGAATTCCAAAGATTTTCCAAAGACTACAATTTTTCTCATGTGACATCAAGCCCATATTTTCCACAGAGTAATGGCTGTGTAAATTGTGTGGTTTAAACAGCAATCAAGATTCTGAGAGACTCCTGATCCACAACTTTCAATGCTTGTGTATAGGACAACACCATTGCTCTGGTGTAATCTTTCCCTTGCAGAGCTGCTTATGGAAAGAAAGATTTTGTCTAATCTACCACAGTTGGTAGGAAAGTGTGCACCAAATTGGCACTATCTGGAGGAATTTCGAAAGAAAGATACAGAGTTTAAGCTCAAGCAGAAGAGATACTATGATAGACATTGCAACACAAGGCCATTGCCTAAAATTCCTGATAGTGCATGGATTACGTCTGATAGAGGAGAGCCTATCCAGGGAAGAGTGAGTGGGCAATCTGATACACCAAATCTTATTATATTCTAACAGTAAATGGAAGCTAGGTTTGTCACAATCTTCAACACCTTAATGTCATTCCAGAAAATTGTGAAGAGTTGCCAGCTTCAGATGTATTCACTCGGCCAAGTTCATAACCAACAATCTCAAGCAAGACCCACTCTTTGTGCACCAGATTACCTTTGTTATTCCTCTCTTGGTAGTGAAAATGGGTGATGTAAGATGATCTCTCATTCAGACTAATGGATTTAATTAAACTAATTGATTAAATTGTGTTTCATGTTCAGTGTTCATTATTTTGTGTTCCTGCATCTATATGTATATAATTATGTGCATTGTATTTTTCTGGGTTTTTCTGACTTATCATATTATACTAAAGGAAACTAAGGGAACAATACTAAAGCATTTACATCTATCGTTCTTATTGCTCGAGCCATATTGATGCCTGGTTAGCATAGCCAGTAAATTAGTGTTTTGGTCAGAGATGATATTGTAATAGCTAGCTAGTATAAGTAGCGCTGAGGGTTCACACTTTGGTGCTCTACTATGATGGCATTACTATTAAAAATTATATTTGTGTTATGTCATCACAGAGTTTGAATTATGTACAGAAAGATAGCAGTGAAAATTCATTTTCAATAGAAAATTGTAATAGATTGTGTTCAAATTATCATAAAGATATTTTAAAGATACTAAGTGAATTTCAGAATGATTCAATTTTACCTCACTTAACAATCAAAAGTAAAGAAACTAAAAGTTTGAAACAAATCTACATTCAAAGTTTGAAATCACCCCGTGTAAACACCACAGCGGAATTACTTCATGCCATAATGCATGCTGAAGTAGAATCATGTTTCCATAAAATCAATGTGCATGCTGCGCTGACGCCTTCTGACATCAAGTGTATACTTGATCCAATAATTCAACAAGCCAAAACTCTTTTGGCATTTCATAAACACAACCAAATACCTGATGATAATAGTACTGCTAGTAATGTTGGCTGGAGAAGATCAAAGAAGCATAATAATGAACAGCGTACTGCCAATAAACATGATCAAGTTAGACTTACTCACTATGTTACGGTAGGTTTTGTCAAAATAATTGCTGCTACTATTTATAAGCTTTTTTTTTGCAGATATTTTTTGATGAAATCAACACCTCATCATGTCCAGGATTCTTCAAAGAGATAATCATAGACAAAATGTGTGATGGAGAAGTAAGCTTTATGCATGCATTACCCATAAAATACACGTATTTGTTTGGATTATTGATTTTATATCTTGAATATTAAAGCAATTTTTTTAACATATAAACCAGATAATTTGCTAACAGTGTCTCATTGCAGGACAGAAATATATATAATCCACTTCAGGTTTCAATTATATATAGCTACTATATATTATATTATAATAACGCTATAGATATCTTCACAAAATTATTTTAGGTTCACAAGATAACTTATGATATCTCATGGTATTATCTCATATCCACGTTTATTACCTCAAATACATTATTAGTTAGTGTTTTTACAACTATAATTTCTCTATGAAAGCTAAAATATCAGCTTGGGGTCTAAGAACTAAACTTCTAGTGTTACAGCTAACCTTTAACAGTACAAACTATTGCTGTGCAGATATCCAGCATAAAATGAACCACTTATTACACTTGCTTAAGGTGATAAAAAAGATATTTTACTCTTAGAGTTTATTTTCACTTGCCTCAGGAATATCTCGCAATATTACACTTGACTCATGTAATAAGTATTATGTACTTTGTGAAGCTGTATTTTATGAAGCTGTCCACTATATCTATGTCTTCAATTCAATCTGCGTAAGCATACATTTTTTTTTGCCGTTGGCACCCTTTTCTACTAAAGCACCTGTGTATGTTACGAAGTTCAATGGGAATATTCAGCAACATTTTAGTTAAAGACATTATGATCAAGAATATAAATAGTTAGGGAACTGGGAGGTTAAAGATGCTTGTAAATGGCCGCACTGAGCTACTGAAACAGCACTAAAATAAAACTGTTGAGGATATAAAAAAAAGAAATAAAAGAAGACTGGGCTTGAAGAAGAGCTAAAAATTGAAATTTGTTACTGTAGGACAAGTAAAATAATTATATCAAAACCATAGTAACTTGCAATATTCTATAGCTATAACTTTTCTTTCAGCCTAAATTGCCATGCTCATTACCAAGTAAGCTAGTAGTTATAGTAACAAGCTTAGCTTACAAGTTCCCAGGTTTTTACAGCTATCTTTTTTTTTAAATAAATTATCCAACCTGTCAAAGCAATATCAGCTGTGAGTAAGGGAGCCCTAATGAATTAATAGTAAATGTATTAGAGCCACAACTTTACAAGGTGAGTTACCCACTCTAGTGTGGACTACTGGCAGTGAAGATATCTAGCCCTACAGTAGGTTTTCACAGCGAAGTTTGAAAGTAAAGATAGTCATGGGAGAGCCTGGAACACACCCTTGCAATATGTGTCCAATGCGGTCTCAATGGAGAGCTCTTGTGAATAACCACTAATCACACTTATCAAGGTGATATAGCTAGAGATTTCACTCTCAGTCTTTACTTGCATCTAAGTCATGAAAATAAATTAGCCTGTTTGTATGAGCAAGGGAATCTAGCACAGTTTATTCTCACTCACTCTTTTTTCTCACTTCTCACTGACTTATTTAATTACATCCACAATAATTGCTATTCTTGCCAATAGCTTGTCTCTACTCTCCTTAAAAATTCATCTCATGCTAAATGTCTTTACAGAAAATAGTCATATAGATTGTATTATCATGTTTCCACCAAGATAATATCTCACATATCATACTTGATTCATGTAATAAATATTTGGGCAAGTGAAGTGAGCCACTTATAAGTAAGTCTTAATTTTGATTTTGGTATATTGTGGCCAAAGTTCAGAGACAATGTGTGTCTACCATCGGAAGATACTTTTTAATGTTAGCATTAATGTGGGCACAAGAAGTTTGTAAAAAATCTGAAGAAAAGACTTCAGAATAATGCCAGAGAAAACGGGAAAGATCTGTTGAGGCAGAACGGAATAGGTGGTGCCTGACATACTACCTTGCACTAATTAGGAGTGCAGCATAAGTAACTTTATTTTGTAGCCATCCCTGTTTTTCTTATTCCTCTTTTCTACTCGTGGATACCCTTCTCCTCATGTCTACCTTTCCTGCTCCTCAGTATTTCTGTCCTTTCGGTGTATTTTCTTCCACTTCTTCATTGAAGTAGTTACATCAGTCAGCCTTTTCTTACCTGCTTCTATTTCTATTTACCCTTGCTTTCTCCTGTTTATTATACCCATTATGGTTAGCTACGAATGAACACTTTTTTCAACTCAGTTCAGCAACGCTGTGTTCAGTTTTTATAGAGTACAATAGTTTAAGCTTAATTAAGCTATTAGGTCTCTACAGTATAATGGTGTGTGTGTATGCACTCCGCAATTGACGGTCACATGTTCAAACCTGATGAAAGCATTACTCCACCATTTTTTCCCCTTGTCCAATGATTTTACCCATTCAGGTAATGATGATGCTTTAACAAATCTGATCAGCTCATTAATTCTTCATGAACACACATCATTGTCTGTCATGATCATCATCATTGTTCTGACACACAAGCCTATTTTATAGATAATCTTTTAGCTATAAATTGTCATATTTTAATAGAAGTAATTTATTGAGGTCTTCTCAAAATTACTGTGCCTTAATTGTCTCCATATTTAATTAATAGAGTACTGTAGGAATCTCTCTCAATTGAACTCCAATGATTGTATTTAATACTCAATTAGTTACAGTCATGTTTAGGTCCATATAATTATATTACTGGTCAAAAGAAGTCAATAAGTGGAGTAATTGCTCTTGGCATTGATATTTTAGAAATTTTTATGTTCAGTGATCCCAGAATAGTCCCAAAAACATTTATTATGCTTTGTTGTTGTTTTTTTGTTGTTGTTTTTTATAGGAAATTCCAGATAACATTTTCATTGTTGCGGCTTGCAATCCTCATCGTTCTAATAGTATGGCATCACATTCTTCTGAGAAATGGCTTCATGGAAGATATCATGTTCATCGACTGCATCCCACTATTGAACATCTTATATGGGATTATAGCTCCTTAAATGAAAGTGAAGAAAAAGATTATATTGTTGTTAAAATGGCTGATGCTAATGAAACAATAATTGATTCAGAGGTATGAATATATATATGTTTGTCATTGTACAATAAGATAGAATACTTGAAAAATAGAAATGATATTGTTATAGCTATTTAGCTGAGATTTCAAAATATATTTTAAAGTGCATAATAATAAAAGTTTGGGATCATGATAATTCTTTATTCTACATATTACATGTGACCAGTTTGTCCAAAAAATTAGTTTTTTCAGAATCATGTCAGAATAAACTAATGTTATTAAACAAGCAAAATTATAGAGTTGATTGATTGTAGCAAGCAGCCATAAGCAACTAGCCGAATCATTATTGCAAGTATTGGAACCATATTTTTTTTACAGCTGTTGATATTCTCACTATATTTTATGCACGTATTTACTTATTACAAAAATAAAAAGTAAATCTTGCCAGTGCATGTAGTGACCGCGAATTAAAACTTGTATAGCTAGGGGACATAGCCTAAGTGTATATGCAAAACTAAGCTTCTGACTCTTACAGTATGTGAAGCACGGAGCATGCACACTCAGATTAGTGACAAATTATTCTTTCAATGTGCACAAATGGAATGACATAAAGTTATGAATCATAAAAAAGGTAAGTAAAGAGTGACTTTAAAGTAAATGATAAAGAGAGTTAGTGATATTAATGTACTTAAAGTAAAATCCTATAGCTAGTTGTTCTCATGCCAGATGAAGGTGAGTCGGGTGAATAATGGTCCTCCCATTTGTTATCCATGTTTTGTTGGAAGCAAACCTA
>WLWD01001992.1_pt1 | contig 99180 bp, 66 predicted proteins | sample 6712731 | NCBI WGS metagenome assembly WLWD01 (sample SAMN12718690, study PRJNA576275) | sponge metagenome | isolation source: marine sponge | host: Mycale hentscheli | place: New Zealand: South Island, Marlborough, Capsize Point | collected 2014-11-01
CTCCACCCACCTGAGCCTCTCTCTCCTCGTCCAGTCTCCTCTGTTGTTCCACTAACTCGTCCAGGTTGCCATTCATCACATGCTCTCTCTCTGTCTCCGTCACAACCTGCTTCTTCTTCTTTAACTCCAACTAAACAAACACACAAATAATGCCTATAAATATCTATATCCTCTTAACCACACCGATCTTTTGTTGTTAATAAACTACATAAATAATATTAAAATAAAATTAAATGGTCATTAGTTTTTACTAACCGCACCATTATACAAATGAGTAGTTCAACTATTCATTTACATAAGATACCCCATCATTCAACTGGTAATCGTCACATTAAAATATCCTTTTTTTATATTAAAATTCTTTCGTATAGATTTCATTATAAAGAATTTTAATTCAGGCAAAAATTTCAATAATATTTTCCTAATATTTTCGTTGTACGTAAGCCAAAAGACGAGGTCACATGATAAATTATACATAGTACATAAACAAGTAACGTGCTATTGGAATGTGTACAGTCATTTTGATAACACATCACAAGCCAACGACAGGGCCATGAATAAATGTTTTTCATAATAATAACAATGGTGAGGAGAAAAGCTCTGAGCAGCAACAGGCAAAGAGAAATATAAACTGTAAAAAATAAGAAAAGGAAAGGAGAAATGTGCAAGTCACTAGAGGGTGGGAGAGATAGAGGACAAGTGAGAGAGAAATATGTAGCAACAGCAAAGAACTGATTTATTGGATAAAATATAGAAGGACAAGGAAAGAATTAGTCACTAGTAAAGTCCACCAGCTTCATGTATGTACGCCACTACCTGGTAGTTAGTAGTTAGTAGCAACAAGTGATTCTGTAAATTATACTATGTACACACACACACGCACATCCATCACAGCCAGGTGTGCTCTATATGAAATACACTCACAGCATTCTCAATACTACTATAGAAGACCCACACAAACACCAGTAGCCCGTGTGCAGATACTACAACCACACTCGTGCATCTGGAGGGACAGGACTACAACAACTATTGCAACCTAAACATCTGCTCTGGACTACTTGGAATTTCTGACAACATGACAACTTCCATAACCCAGCACTCTACATGGTAGACAATGCAACTACAGGCTGAAATGAAACAATAACAGAGACTCCCAGGACAAATTGAATCTTTATACACTTCGAGAAAAGCAATTGTTAACTATCATAACATACGGCCAAGGGACAATGCCAGCTGGATATAAAAAAAGATTGTATTCCACTATTAATTTCAAGGATTCAATCCTTTGCTGGTATCTTTGTTTTTATAAAAATGTACAAACCGACTCAGTTGCCTGTTGTATTTGCAATCAAACCCTACCAATAAAAAATACCCTGCCAGTAAAGGTAAATGATGTTCATCATTTAGAACCATGAGTAGTACAACACGATACCCTACAAATATCCTCTTGTAAAAGAAAAGATCTTGTATGTGTGCCACAACGTGCAAACTTCTCACTCTCATTCAAGTATCTGTGGTTTGGACATGATATAGTGTCACCACAGAGTGAGGAAAGGACACACACCCACCACTTCTATGATTGCTGAGTAAACTTCACACAACTGTAGGATTGTGTTATGTTACATAGTATCTAGTTAATGCATGCACACGTGAATAAATGCATTTTCGATCCCGTGGGATCTTCGTCAGTTGGGCAACGAAGAAAAAAACTGAAAACAAAAACTGTATGTACTGTATATAAATAAACCATTCAGGGATGTCTGTTCAAAATATCAAGGGATTGACATTATTGGAAACATTTGGGGACCTAATGTCTTTATGAAAATCAAAATAATTTTTCTGGGATGGGAGGAGGGGGGATCAGAACCGTTAGGATGAATAATAGAGTTACACAAGACCAATTCCCTTATCCTATGCACTATAAAGAAACAATAGAAAGTTTAACCACACAAAAGAATGACCAAATCAATTGGGAATGTCCCACCATAACACAGCCATGAGCTAGTTCACACAGAGCTAATTACAAGTGTAGGCATAGGAGACACCTGAATAGCCCAACACAAATTAGCTCGTTCATCCATCATCACCACAACCTTGTGCATGTTTGTACCTGTGAATAATGTATGAACATTATCACTGGACATCTATGAAGAAGTTCTATCGAGGATATTTCAATGTACAGTTTACATATTCACTCCAGCTCTCTTTGTCTGCAGTAATTAAATCTTCAATCAATTTCCTCTCAAAGTAACTTTACTGTAAAATTTCTGCAAAAAAGAAGAAAAAATACGGTATAATAACAATATCATTCACCAAGAACCGCCGAATTTCTCACTAAGACGACCTCAGAAACTCTTCAAAAAGGTCTACAAATACACTTTCTTACCTCTCTCCACCCAGCTTTACGCCCACCAAAGCATCTCGATAAGCGAACCAACAAAGCCTCTCTTGCCACGCTCATGCTGACACAACTTAACTATATACAAACACGATAGCTACGCGCCTTTCCACCGTACTCCCTTCAATTGGCCTGAGTCTCACTTCTAAAAATACGCCAACTTCAGTGTGTTTAGGATGGATTTTTTGAATAATAGTCTTTGTGTTTGAGGTTTTATGTTATAATTAATTTTGGCGAGTTTTGTGAATAACGTTTTTAGTAGACCTGTTGGCTTGGAAGAAACAATTGCGCTGGACACCGTACAGCCATTTTAGTTGGAACGCTAAAATCCGGTGAGTTATCTCGGGACTGACGGGGGAGTATATGGAAGGTCTTATTCAGTGTAGTTGTTTTCTTTGTAAGTTCAGAACGCGATGTTTGGTGTTTCTTCTCTGGTGGTTGTTCTATAGTGTAGAAGGCCAAAATTAGCCGTCAAATTTTTTGGTACAGCTAGAGTCACGTCATGTGGCACCATTTTGTCCTCTGTGATTCCAAATAGTATTCAAGAGAATGTCCCATTCGGGTTCTATGGATTGCGGTATAAATATGTAACTGCTGTAGAACCTCATTTTTACGTACCCCTTGGGGAAGTGAGGCATAGGTAACTCTGAAATGTATGTAACTTTGCACATGGCATTGTTTAACATTATACTAAAATAACTAAAATATCAAAAAATATATAAGTTACTATGCATAGCTATGATGTCCATGACTAAAATAGTATTTAATGGTGTATATTAGTGTCTTACCTAAGTAAAAATTTTTTGTATTGCTTTTTTTTTTTGTCTGACCTTACCTCATTAATCAGAGCACTAACTTTGACTGTTGTCAGTTTTTATTCAAACTTGTACCATGCAATCTGCAGCTGAATGTCATATTCGCTTTCACTGTTCACTGGTGGAGGTACTCATAGTAAATTGTTCCCTAACTAACAAAATTGGACAAAATGTCACTACAATTCTCCATGTTGCATCCATGTACCCTCTCCTCCCCTCCTCCCTAAATTGTATAACCACTCAGGGTTTATATAGATTATACAGAGAGGGAGGGAGGGGAGGTGCCCTCAGATCCCTTCTCTCCCCCCAGATTTTTGGAAGACATTAGCTGAAGTTAATTGGAAGACATTAGCTGAAGTTAATTGGAAGACATTAGCTGAAGTTAATTGGAAGATATTAGCTGAAGTTAATTGGAAGACATTAGCTGAAGTTAATTGGAAGACATTAGCTGAAGTTAATTTCTACTGAGTACTAAAATTAAAATAATCATGTGTGTGGCCAAACCAGTATGAAGTATTTACACAATAGTGGGGGAAAAAAAAGCATGAGGCTAAGAACTCAGTGTCTCTCATCCCCAGTGAAAAATCCGGTGTTATACTGTACTAAGGCTGGGTGTCTGTCAGGTCACAAGTTCGTGGATACACCTGAAGTTACCCAGAGTAGCATTTATCCCTATTCACAAACACATCAGTTTATATTGTGGTTTAAATGGTCATGAATTCCATTACAGCTCACATTGACACTGTATTATCTAAATGGTATTCATTGCATGTAGCTGCTGTGAATAATTTATAATGAGCAACTCCAAAAGCACACCATACAGTATATGCATTTTTGGTGAAGTTCAATGCATGTACCAGTAATGCTACTCTAAAGAAGAAAGTTAAAACGCCTTACTTCAATTTATGCTTTAAAATTTCAATAAATATGCAGTAACTTTTCTTGAACATAAGCACAAAATGAGCTACAAAATGGTTTTTGTGGACATGCTTAGTATACATAACTTACATCCTAAAACAAGGGGGCAAACGATTACATTTCCTTGAATGATACGGGATCGCTAAACCGAAAGATTCTGTTTAGTGGAGGTATGGGAAGGGGTAGACCACGAAGCAAACACAAGAATGCGAGGGTAAAGTACAAAGTGACATATGTACGCCACACATATAAAACTAAAAATATCCCCGATTTTCAATTGTGTTACCCCGGATAGTGTCTCGCTCGCTAATAATGAATAGTAAATCAGGAAGGGATAAATAAATAATAATGTTGACTCGCTAGTTGTTAATTCAAACTCATTACTTTTTATTATCAGGCTCTATTACATGTATGTATACAAATATTTTTACGTGCAGTTCAGAAGAATTCTCTTCCAACACAGTTTACAAGATCCAGAAGACGTGGTCTCCCAGTGTGGTGAATCTGCCCTGGGGTGACAACAACAGCGACAAAGAGTCTGAGAGCGACACTTCTATCTCCTTCAGTGAACCTAAAGTTACTAAGAAGACTAAAATTGTTAAGAAGAGAGTTGTCAAGAATATACGCAAGAGAGATCGCGCTCAAATAGACGTAGAGGATTCCGAATCCAAGCCAGTAGCTAAAGTTGCAGCTGAATTAGGTCCAGGGTTAAAGCCAGCTAGAGATAATGACATCATTGAAGGGAAACATAATGGTCTGGACCGGGTTGCACTTCAGATGATTCCAGACCTCTACCTTACCAGTTTGACTGAACCTCCAGATCTACACCTTACCGGTTTGAGTGGACCTCCAGATCTCCACCTTACCGGTTTGACTGGACCGAGTGGTGGAGTGATGCAGACGAGAGGACCAGCTGCACTGAGGCTTTCCTCTGTGCAGGAGATATTAGCAGCTAGTAGGAGAGAAGCTGTGACTAATGGGGGTATTAACAACAGAGGCAAGTTGGTAGCTTCAGACATGGAAAGTGACGGACAAGACGAGACTACAGGCAACGATGGAACTGGTATGCCAATCAACGGAGAAACTTTAGTGACAATGGACAGGGAAGTTCAGGCAGAAGACAACAGTGAAACTCAAGTAGCGGGTGACACAGAAAGTATTGTGATAAGAGATGACGTGGGAAGCATAGTGGATTGCGTGGATGGATCTGAGACTGACAGAGATGAGGTATGCTTAGTCGAAGAAAGAGATTTGCAAAATGATTCTGTTGTTGAAATAAAAATACCCAGTATTGGCACCTCGCGCAAGACTGGAAAAAAGCGGGGGGGGAAAGCTCAAAGTGCACGGTCAATCAAAACAAAAGGAACTGATCGTTCGATCAGATCTAAACTGGAAACTACGAGAACTAGTCGGCAATCAAAGGGTGGAGCTAAATCTAGGAAGAGTGAAGTTGTGATTCCTGAAAGAAGTGAAGACAGCGATGTAGTGTTGATAGAAGACGAGGACCAACAAACTGTGCAGAAATTAAATGATCAGGAAATGATACTCACAGACACAGGCAGTGGTAAGGGAATGTCTTCAGTGAAGAGCAGAAAGAGCTTGAGGTTGGCCAGAAATGATGAAACTGTTTCCAACGAAGGCATGTGGGATTATCCAGAATATTATTCAAAGATGCTGTTAGGGTCGAGGAAACGAAGGAGAAGTGAAAACTTGAGCACCAGTGAAGCAGTGGGTGGGGGTGAAGTAATAGAAGAAGATGCAAAGAAGGTTGGAGCAGTGCATGAGACACATTCAGAAGAATTGGAAGAGAGCACATCTGGTGCAAAGAAAAGGAAGAGCTTGCGACAGACTAAAGACAAGACAGTTGGACAGGTCAGTAAATGGGATTATAGGGAGGCGGAGGTCGAGATTAGTAAATTGAGAGATCGCAAGAGGAGAAAGAGCGAGACAGTGACCAGTGGCGAGGAAGTGGTAGAAACCGGCGATGAAATGGAGTCCATTGGACAGAAGAAGGTGGTGAAATCCTCAACGGCAGTCAAGTCTATAGCTAACACTACTACTGACAAACGCAATGCAAGCAAATCTACAAAACTCAGCAAAAGAAAGGCTCAAGAGGAAAAAGTAGAATCTACAACTTCCAGCAAAGTATCTCGACCAAGCATTAATAAAGGATCTAAGCAACAGGATGATGAAGCGTTGAAGAAAGACATGGATGAGCGTTTGTCTATAAGAGAAGATACTGGCGTAGATGAAAGAGTATCTGATCTCAGAGATGATACTAGCCGTAATGAAAAGCAAATAGCCAGTAAAACTGGCAGGAAAAGAGCGACAGATGTGCAAAGAAAATCCAGTAAGGTTCAACAGATACGTGGTGGAGAATCTGCCACAGCTGAGGAGGTGACTCTTCAGGAAAAGAAGAAGAGTGATAACTCTAAACTTGTTAAGAAGAAATCTGGAAAAGAGCGGAAGAAGGTCGCAACAAAAGCAGCAAAAAATCTATTTAAAGTGAGCAATGACACCACTAACAGTGAGATGGACGTCTCAAAAGAAAAGTCAAGTTCCGAGACTTTGATGATGGACTCCGTGCCTGCGGATTCCTCGAGGTTCACTGCTGTCCCAGAAGAAGGGAATGAACAGTCCAAAGTTGAAGTGACGAGGTCTAGTGCATCCCAAGTATCCAATGGATCTGAACACTTTAGTGACACCACTTACCACGACGTGAGCACTATGATTAACTCCAAGCAAGACATCTCTCTGTCCCAGATCAGGAAGGCTCTCATCTTTAATGAAGACTCAGGAACACCTGCAGTGAAGGTATATACATACATGTAGGTGAACATAGAGTGTAGTTATTACAGCATGTTGCTCTGAAGGAAGTAAGAAATATTGTACCACACAATATCACCTATTTATTAGGTACAGAACAGAGCCTGATAACTGTTGCCACATAGAAAATGCATTAAAGTAAACAGGATGTGGCTTAGGGCAATATTTTTCCATATCACCTGTGTTCATAGTTATTACGTTGGGTTATTACGTCCCCCTAGGTTATAGAATGTTCCAAGGTATTCGCGCATGAGCAGTACCTAATAAATTTATTATCCATTGGATACCCGAGAATATCACTCGTCTGATTGGCGGTATTTACGCTCGTGCCTGCGGTACTCGCGTAAATACTGAGCCAACAGACTCGTGATATTCTCCTGTATCAAATGAATAATATATATAACTTATGTCACTTGTGATATGACAGGTTCTTTGAAAATTTGTCTCTTTTTTTTTTTTTTTTTTTTTTTTTTTTTTTTTTTTTTTTTTTTTTTTTTTTTTTTTTTTTTGCATAGTAGTCAATTTTTGTGTACTGCAAACTATATTTTTGTACATGTGAGAGGTATTTTTATAAGCATACTCATTCACTGATGATCATACGTTCTTCAAGTACAACACAACATTGTACTGCACATTAATATTGGTGTTTATTTTAGTTATCAAACGAATCAAATGATGAAGACTCGTCGAGTAGACATTATCTGGACACCACAGTTGAGTCGAGTGAGTCTGAAGATGCTAGTTCAAAGAGAAACAGAAGTCAGAGAAACAAGGTTGCTACTGCAGTGGATAGAGAAGAACCTACTACAAAGAAAAGAAAAGGGAATCAAAGTGATCAAGATGATTCGTTACATGAAGGTATGATTTCATTGGTAGGTTCATAGATATCTAATATGTAACATCAATAGTGTTGACAATATTGTATGATTAGTGTTTCCACTCTAGATATTAGTGAACTACTCGTGTGTTATATTCATACTTAGGATATGTTGTTATGGCAGAACACACATTTAGAAATGATGATTTGTTACACATGAAGAAAGTTATCATTGGTTATAATAGTCTGCTATTTTATATTCAGTTAATTACGCTTTCCTTTTCACAAGTTCATCTAATACAAGAAAGTTTAAATGGCAAGATTTATGTAAATGCTGATTTTAAACTTGATTTAAATTACATTATATATTTTAAGTGGTTTACAAGATGTAATTTCTATTGAACTCGTTCTTTTGATTCTTTTTTGTTGTTGTTGTTTGTTTGTTTGTTTTTGTTTCGTTTTTTCCAGATATGAGAATAGCCCTATGGTGTCCACATTCTCGCAATCGACGCAGAGAAGATCTGAATGCAGTTGATGTTTGTCTGTCAGTGTATGACCAGATCATAGCACAAGCAATGTTAGTGACTATATATCTCACACTTAGCTACATACTTATCACACACTTAGTACATACATAGCTTATATTCTCCTGAGCAGATGGAATACTTTCATCACAACTCTGTAACAAGCACATTTACGCACAAGCATCCTGGGCTCGATTCCCAGTGGCGACCAAAGACATTGTTTAAAAAAAAAGCCTGTGAAAGAAAGAGTATGCATCTAATGAGTAAAATAAGGCTAAGAAAGAAATTACGAAACAACCACATTATACCTAACAGTGAGAGCTAATTATATTATTATTATTAACCATCAGCGCGCGTGCACGTGAGGGATACAGTAGCCTCTTATCATTCATTTGTTCCTCATGTCAACAGCGGATCTTGAAGATAACGGACTTTTATGCCTTGAGAGAAGAGGAACTCAAGACTAGATGACGATTTTTTTAAGACCCTTTAATTCGCCACTTTTTTATTTCGGCTTAGTTTTTACGACAACGAGAGAAAAACAGACTCTACGGTGAGTGCTACTATACGGCCACGTCCATTCATTCTTTTACCTGCCATTTAGAATCATGCACGCCCATATTCATAAATGGAGCAAAACTATTATTATTATAAGCTGTAAATATAAGAACTTTTTTATCCAAAAGTAGTGTCTTTGTTAGCAAATCTACAAGGTGCTGAGGATTTTCACTCTTAGTGCTCTAGTTTAATTCATTTTAAAAAAAAATATTTTGTGTTGTTTTATTGTAATTTTATTTTTTATTTTTTTAATTTTTATTATTATTTGTTTTGCTTTTATTAGAAATTCTGCAAGTTCCGAAAATATTCGAGCTGCACTCTCTAACCACAGAAGGATAACTCAAGAAAGACTCCTTGAAATGGTAAGGGGTTATAACTTTAATTTATATTGTAGTATAATAGCATGGAAAACTGTTGTATTTAGGATTAATAGTATGAGTGGAGTGAGAACTTTTTCACAAGATGAAGCTGAGTGAAATTTATTGCCACAGAGTGCTATACTACAGTTTTTCGTGCTATTGTAATATGTTAATACTATAGCCACAGATTCATTTATGCAGTTAAGAAAATCATGATCTAGTATATCTTCAACAAAGAAAAAAAAATTTCATCCATTTCTGCTAGTATTCATATTTTTCTTTCCATTGCTGGATAGCCTTGCCCAGGAATTTTGCCATGATAATGCCTAGCGGATAAAAGTGAAGAATTTACGAAGAAATTACAGTGACCAATCAGATCATTATTTCAGTTTTCCACTGCTGTGGTATTCAAAAATAATACCACATTTTTGTATTGAAAAATGCCTCGGCTGTGATATTAACTGTAGTATACATAACCATAATTACATAAGTGATATGCACTCACACATAATGGACAAATGATTAGCAGAATATCAGTATACGCATGTGCACTGACTGTGTATTTGTATTGTCTATATGCAGGTGTGAGTATTACTCTGTTCTGCTATGCCACTGGATTTTAAACTGTTTGATGTCACTTTTATTTCAAGTTTTGTTTGAAGCATTATTGATGTAATTTTTTAAATATTTTTTTGTTTCGTGCATTCACAGATAAACATCACAAGAAAGATGAGAAATATTTGAAGTTGAGTATATTGTACATAGCTATACATAGTTAGTTGGACGAATGTACGGAAGATTAGCTAGCTAGTGAAAGTACTAAAAAATATATATGCTAGAATAATTTATTGACCCCTTATCACATATAGCTAGCCAAGAAAATGAATGTGCTTTTGAGAAACTTGCATTTCTAAATTGTTCAGTGACAAAAGTGTGTCTCTGATCCCTTTGTGGGGAAAGTCACAAGTTTTCATTGGGTTCTATTACTGAAAGATCCATAAACCAAAGCATCGTGCAAGACCACTCAATGAAGTTGACAACAGCATTGGGAACATTATGATGCAGAGGTAGCTAATTCCAATGGTACACTCTTGTAAATCGACGTTCTCCCAACTACGTTATAAACGTAGTCAGGCAGGACGGCTCCTCAGAAAATGGGACCGCAAAAAAACAAAACAAAAAAAAACAACAGAATTGCCATTATGTTTTGAGGAAAACTTGGCAATTGCAACTTGTCCAATGATCTAGTCTAGCTACTGAACAATGAGGTGCTTCCTCAACATAGCTATCACTTTCATAAACTTCTTAAGGTCAACACAATATATGTAGCTACAGTGCCATTACTTTTTGGCACTACAACTACCCACTACACGTAGTTTCAACTGGCCGGGAGAATTATCTCCCAATTGATTACATTCTCTCAAGTTCTTTCTTTACTTTTGGGGTAGCAATTTGATATACACAGTTACTAACACAACTATATAGAATGTATTAGGTACAAATATGATCAAGTTTTGCATGCTAGTATTAGGCTATAAGGTTGGCCACTCTCTGTAACAAAAATTGTACCACAGTTATTATGGGCACCATAATTAGCTAGCTCAGCAGATTCTGTCTTGTGCTTGATATAAGATAAGCCCCTGGAGCCAGTTTTTGTCTAACCTCTTCACATATTATACTAATGCGACTTGGTCTTACCAAAATTGATTCAATTCAGTTAATTTCGAAAATTCCTTGGACGACTTACGGGCATCAAAGTAGTGCCCACATGAGACTGCTACGCTAACGCGTACAGTTCTTCCACGACACGTTGTCATAAGGGTGTTTAAAAGTGTAGTCACGAACATTTGGCCTTGGAACACAAATTTTTTAATCTGGAACCAACTGATAGTGATTGTCACTTCACTACCTGCAGACGTTAGCGCCGTAGAACTAACGAAACTGTTGTAGTGGCCACAACAAGCCTTCTTTTTTTTTTCAGACACTGTTGCGTTTTTTGACTTATCGCTGCCGCCATTGAGAATCGCTGCGGCACCTCTGACTCCACCGCAACTACCAGTCACCTGTTTGGCCGCGTGGCAGTGGCTTTATGGCGGGGCAATGCATCCCTGTGGCTCCACCGTCTCCCCACCATACCCCCCTCCCTGGACGGTGTAGTCTGAACTATTTGTATATTTCTTGTCTTTTTTTACCAGCTGTATAGCTGATCTTTTAGCTTTTGTACTAATAAAAGTTTGTATGAGACAGTGTGCGCGAGAGTTATTCCTGTGTCGTCACACCATATTCCCGCCACGTGAGGCATTTAAAATTTAAAACGTTTCGCTGGAGAGCTGACAGCAACTATAAGACAACTAACATTTTGTTTTCAGAGGTCGTGTGTGAGATTTGAACACATGTTATCAAATATTATAGCTAATGTGTTGGACACGGGTACATAGCTAAGACTAAATTACACGTAGCACACACAGTAACTAGATTATTGGCGGCTCTTAATTTGTTTGTAAAAACAAATTATCGGCACCACTTGAAACAATATATAGCTTATAAATATATAATTTAGTCCACATTTTTAGGTACAACGACCAAGTTATTTCACTGTTATTTCGAGCTCTATTTCACTCTGTATTGGGCAAGCTCAGTACCCTATGGGTCAAGCTTACCATTTTTCCTGGTTTTCACATATAGCTACCTTCCTCTGGTGTGGCCTATCCAACCAGGTTAGAGCAGCTGCTAGTAATGGTAAGGGGGCCCAAATATAATATTTAGGTCAAAGTCACGAAATTTTAAGAACATTAAAGATTGATTGTGTAGCTAATGATTTGAATATTAATATTTATGAGTGAAGAGCATAATTAACATTTAGTTGTCCTATAAATTGTATTCCTGTATTGGTACGTTCTTCCTTATAATATATACATATATATTTATTTTTTTCAAGACCATGCTTGGGAGGGTGGGGGCTGGCCCCCTCTGCCCTCCTGGATCCTCCCCTGGGATATGGGGAGCCCACAGCCAACTTTACACTGTAAGCTACCAGTCATAGTACAAACTTGAAGAAATCTAATTAGAATAAACCACTTACTACACTCAGTCAGTGTGATATGGCAAAATATTTCACTCTCAGGCTTTATTTTCACTCTGCCTCTGGCCATTGAAAATAAATTAGTCTGCATGTGGAACAGTTCGCCATATCACTCTCTTATACCATGGTTCGTTCAAACCGTCCAATCAGATTTCTCAATTCGGGGTGAATAAATCACTTATACACCGCCTAGGAGGTGAATATTTTTTGCCCGTGGCCTAGAATTGCTAAGCGAAGCGGCGACCAATGAGGCTACAGAAAAAAAGGTTGTTATGCGTTTCTTATAGCCTAGAGCCATGGTACAAGTCGGTTGCACCGCTCGGTGCGCGGTCGGTACGGGATTTACACTATCCTCGGGCCTTCGGCCCTCGGTTGTGTAAATCCCATACCGACCTCCACCTCGTGATGTAACCTATACATATATACTCTCTCATGTAATAAGTATTATTGCAGCTTTGATATTTTTACTTGAATATTTCCGCATCACGCGAGCGTTCTGTATTCTCCCATATTGTACGGTTTATATTGTACGCTACTTGTAGCGCGCGCGTAGCGAGTAAAATCAATGAAAATTTTATTGTAACCGGTTGAGAAAAATTTCAAAGAAGCAATAAATCACTTATCACACTCGTCGCACAATATGGGAATGATATTTTACTCTCACGCCACATTTTCACTCGCCTTTGGCTCGTGAAAATATTTTGCGTGCTCGTAAAATATTTTCCCATATTGTACTCTGACTCGTGCTATAAGTATTATTTATATTATAACTATAATAATATATTATTATATATACATGAGTGATAAGTCAAAATATTTCACTCTCAGGCTTTATTTTCACTCGCCTCTGGCTAGTGAAAATACATTAGCTTGCTGGTGAAATATTTCACCATTTCACACTCTGAGTTTTCTTTTACAGTATTATATAGCTATAGATAGCTACTAAATTGTAGATAAAATAATATATGTATTTTCTGTAAATACACCATCTATTCAATGCATGCAACACTGCTGACTTAATTCTCCGTAGAAAGAATGGAAAACATGTTTTTTGTCTCCTGACTTGATAGCTAGTCACACAACATCTAACATTCTTGTCACAGACATTACACATTGTTGTGACAATCATGGGGTGGAGAAAGTGTAGATGTTCTGAAGTAGTATGAAACTGTGATGAAAATAACTGTAGCAACCAGAACAAAATTCAGTCATCTTGTCTATCTGCTAACTTCTCCAATACTCTTGATGGCAAATAAACATGGAAACTTCACGTCTTCTGTCTCTTATATACATACAATTATATATGTATATTTATGAATGTCATTTTCATCACTATTTTACAGCTACATATTAATCTCTTTTAAAGTTTGAATATTATATTAAGAACAGCACTTCACTTTATAGCCAAAAAAGTTCAAATGTGAATCTGTTGGGTGCAAGGACAAAAAAACAACTAATATTTTTTACATTCTACATTTATAGACTATATACATATGTGACAGGCTCTGGCGAAAGGGGGCATTTCACGCAAACTAAAAAAAATTGAGTTTTTTGTGCTAATAAAAAGCTACAATTTATCTCAACTTAGTGCTAAAATACGTACTGGAGGGTAAAACCTTCCACGCGCAGAGAAACTGGCAGTTGAACTGGGCTGTATTCAGCAAAGCAATTGAACTAGAAATCGAGAAAACATAAATTGAATTTCCACTTCCGGTATAATTGTTTGAAACTCCGCCCATTCCCCGTTTATTGTACACACTCCGAGAACGAGAGAGAATAAAAAGTAGCTTGTCTTTCCGCGGCACGCTTGCAGGAATCTTTTAAGTTGTTTCGGCATTTGAAATTTGGCGCAAACTTAGAGTAAGGGTCACTAAGACTAATTCTGCAAAAAACAAAAATAGGAGAAAGAAAGAATTTTTCCGATGACTTAGCTACTTCTGGAGCCTATATCTCAATTTCAATTTTTGCGTGAAGTGCCCCCTTTTCCCATAGACTGTCACATTATAATACGTAAATAAGTATATGTAGCTAGCTATAGTGATAAGTATGTTGCTCATTAATATTGTCAACCTCAGATGCATAGGTGAGTGTCTCTGGCCTGCAGTTCAGCTTCTTCTGTTATGAAGACGGCATTCATACGTACTGTTTACATTATTCGAGCTATATTGATTCCTGATAAAAATAGCCAATAAACTAATACATTTCTCTTTTGGTCTGAGATGATTTTGTAATAGCTAGCTAGCTGTGTATAGTAGCGCTGAGCGTTCGCACCTTTAGTGCTTCATTTAATTGTAGCTATTTTATCGCATCACGTCAACAAAAACAGAATCAGTCATTCAATATCAATATTTGGAGTTATTAGTCAATAAACATGCATCCTTAGCCTGTCAGCTACAGTCAAATCATTAAATGCCCTTAAAGTTTTTCTAAACTTTAATTTTCAGAGAATAGCTAGTTTATAACATGGTACATGGTTCGTTCAAATTATTTAATCAGATTATTCTATTCTTGGTGAATATAATTCATAGAACCCATTTCCTAGGAAGGCAATAAGTGTCAAAAATTTGTTTGCATTTCCTATAGCCTAGAGCCATGGTACGAGTAAGGTTGTATATTCTTCAGTTTGGCCTGTATGGGATCTATACTCACTCAGGTTTTCAGCTCTTGTTTGTGTCATATAGACCTCCACCTCATGATGTAACATATACATAAAGCTACCAGATTAAATTTATATTTATATTGTTAAAACAATTATAAAAGCAAACAATTCTTCTCTGCTATGGAGAAGTTCCATGGTGTTAGGGCTATAGAAAATAAATAACAATTATTTTCACTTTCTAGGAGATAGCTAAGTATGAAATATATTCATTGTGACTTGAGCAATTTCATATGACGGTTAGAACGAACTGTTTAAAAGTAAATTGGCCTTATATAAAAGAAAATTAATGACTTCTACAATATATAATACCACATTAACTTGAGAGCAGAAATTGTATGCAATGACAAGTTTCTTCGAGAAAATTAGCTAAAACTACAAAAGGTTACATTTTAGAAAAATGAATTCTCATCTACTCCTCTAGCTTAGTGAAAAATAATATAAGTGATACTCAAAATTAAAAAGAAAATTTAATAACTCCACATTTTATTATAAAGAAAAGTAGGAATGAGTTCAGACTGGAATATTTTAATATACTATCAGCATCAAAAAGAAACCTAACAATATGTAAAAAATAGTGTGGATCTTACGTCACTGTGCTTAGCAAAGGCAGCTTGACTAAGTAACTATGGGAGTAATGTGTTGGGTACTTTAGTGATAAAGGAATGAGAGGCCGCAGGAGTCCCAGGATTGCCACAGTGTAAACGTATCCTTCTTAAATCCCAAAATTGTCTAGTTTTAGGTTTCTTCATATAAATTCATTCCTTTATTTATTTATTTTTTCCGTTGTGTAGTCAGCCTGAGCATAGTTACAGCTGCAGGCACTTAATAGCATTCCTAAAATTGTTCCTTCCTCTTGACTTCCTATAGCTATTTAAAGCTCACCATTGAGTGACATCAATAGATACTTGATTTTTACCTTTACAGGAGAAGCAATTTAGGCGTGCCAATAGCTGTCTACAGTCTATAATGAGTGTCTTCATTTTCTTATTTCTTGTTACTGAATCATTATGTGCTGGAATAGGTGTTTATGAAGAAGTATACCCCAACATAGACAACTTGACTGTACTGCAAACAGCTCAGCATTGTATTCCAGACTCCAGTAATAACTTCACCTGCCCACTGTTCTTTGTGCTTCTCTCCTCACTTGGTGGTATTTATAGAACCAGTGGTTGTATACCCGGAGTTAAAATGGCTCTAGATGAAATCAATAGAAATCCTCACATGCTACCAGGATACTCACTCCACTACACTCTAAAAGACTCACAGGTAAAATATGTTTCTAGTACATGAAAACTTGAGATATGTAATATATCAGGTTAATTTAGATATGTAATATATCAGGTTAATTGGTAGAATAGCTTTAGAATATGTAAGGCTTGGAACTACTCTTCAAAAAACAAACTGCAAAGGTTATAGGTTGTATAGGATAAGATACATTCATAATATAAGATTTGAATTTTGTTGCCATGTATTTTTAACAGTTAAGTTATCAGCCTACCATAATTCAATAACTTTCCAATTTAGGATTACATGCTATTTTTATTCAATGGTCATTGCTTTTATTACACCATCAATATGCATTCTATTGCAGTGCAACAGGCAAGTTGCCATGTCCTCTTTCTTCAGTTCCATCCTACAGCCACCAGTGAAGTTAGCTGTCATTGGAGGTGGGTGTTCTGTAGCTACTGAACCTACAGCCGAACTCTCATATTTCTATAATCTCACTCAGGTAAGTGAATGGACTCGAATGTTGTACTAAACTTGTCAGATTAGTTTCAAGACTAAGTTAATGGACTACTCACGTCTGTTTTGACTTCTAATTACAACATTTCGATCGAGATTGCTCGATCTTCCTCAGGTGAAAATAGCTATACTGAAATGACTGAGTGATGGTGATACAGAAGCTATATATAGTACCAGACAGAATAGAGCCGTTAATGACTGAAAGAAAGAAAGTGTTAATGTTAGATTCTATAAATGCTGTCTATTGATGTGTTAATAGATGATTGAATGAGTCAGACTAGAGGGAAGAGGATTATAGAGCAAAATGAGCGAATAAACAAGTAAAATAACTAAGTCAATAAATAACTAAGTCGGTAAAAATTAAGTCAATAAATAAATAATAAATATATAAATAAACAAACAAGCAAATAAATAAATAAATAAGTAAATAAATAAATAATAAATAATGATAAGTACTTGTGTGATGTTGCTCATCATATCGGGATAGTGTTAACACTTTTTTAGTTGTGAATACTGGAGTCATATTTCGTACAAGACTGTAAAGTAGGGAGGCACGCATTCAAAATCAGAAGGTGTGAAGAATTCATTTACAATAACATCTTGGAACATTGGTGCCAAGCCTAGCATGCAGTCTGGTGAGCAATCAAGCCTGAAGTATGGCTGGGTTAACAAATACTAAACAGGTCATATTATGATCACATGACTGCAAACAGGAAATGATGATTACTTAAATAGCACATTATGGGCAAGCAATCGGTACCTAGAAGTATACTAGCAAGCCATTATTAATGCTAATTTTTGACCATAAAATAACAGCTAACTCACTTGTCTCATCAATAGAGCTGAAATGAAACAGCTAAATAGTAAATTAGGGTCATATACTGTAGTCAGTCAATCATCACAGTTTTATTTTTCTTTCAGCTTTCATATGCATCTTCCTCACCGTCTCTGGCTAACAGATATCAATTCAGGACATATTTTCAATTGTTGGCTTCAGAAATAACTTTGGCCTATGGATATCTTGGACTAATTCACAGATTCCAATGGAGAAAAGTTGCAATCATCTCCCAAATGGAGAACTTGTTTACAAAAGTAAATAAATAACTTGTATATCAAAATGTTAGTTTTGTTTATCATAGGTAGTAGACTTGGTGACTTCGCGACTGAGAGCTAGCAATGTGTCTTACACTGAGACTACATTTGAAACATCAAGTGGAGTGTCTTCTCTAGAAGATAGACTATTCGTGAGTTAGTGTAAAAAGAGGGAGGCTATAAGGATCTAAGAAATTTCACCACTGATACACCTAGTGCACAATATATAAGTAGAGTTACATCATACCTTCGAAGTAGTTATCAATCTTGTACCTGTACAGCAGAGAAGAATTTCTAACTTCTCTCAATAGCTACTACCAACAGAATCAAGTAATGATGACAAATACAGCTAATGGGTAACATTATGGCATACTTGAAGTTTTTAGGACTGGTCACATAATATAATAATACAGTTAGGCCAGTGGGCAAAACCAGCAATTTGCTCTCAAAGGATTGTATTGAATTTATACAACGTTAAAATGTATCTAGTTAAAAAAAACCGGCCACAATATTAACCAGAGAGAAGATGAAGGGTCATAACCTAATTGTTGATATGGTAAAGTCTTCTTAATTTACTAATTAGGACTTGAATATGAAGTGGAATGCTTTAGTAAACCACAAAAAGTTGTTATAATGGCACATTATTGATAGTATGTGGAGTACGAGACTGCAGCAAGTTGTACTACTTTGAGTATAAAATGTGGTCGGTTTGAAAGCTGATTGTAATCACAACTTAGTGGCTAGAGCACTGGTGGCTAATCCATGGGCCCAGGATCCAATTTCCATTTGAGAAAAATGAGATTATATTTCATGTTAATATTTTTTTTGCTTTTTTTTTCATTGTTTAAAATTTGTTCTAGTTATACGAATCGTTTTATTAATGTGCATCATGCAATTCACACTTCACAAGATGAGCACCGGTTACTAGAATTACACAAATATAGTCTTACAGATAATAAAATTGTTCAATTGATATACTTCAAATAAAAGACAATTTAAAGTTTAAAGTGATATATAGTAGTAACAGCACAGAAATATTAATAAATGGTTGCATTATTTGTCATTGCATAGACTCAAGGAGAGTTCACATGCACAATTTATATCATACTTGGCTGTACTATTATTGACATCAATATCATTTTATGTGCAGGATGCTGAAGCGAGAATATTTATAATTTCTATGTACTCCTCACAAGCTATAGAAGTTCTCTGTAAGGTAAAGATAGTCAGTGCATACTATTAAACAACATTATCACCCCTTAATCTCATTCTCTTGCACTCTATTCTTCACTCCTAATAGGCCTACGAAGCAAAGATGTACTATCCCCAATATCAGTTCATCTTTCTAGCTTGGTATGATAAATACTGGTGGGTGGGAACTCCGGAACAACAGCAACGGATGTTGCAGCAGTATCAGTGTACAGTTTCTAACAGAGAGCACGTGCTACAATATAGTTTGGCCATCGACAAGGATGAATTTATAACTAATTTTACAACCATTTCAGACAGTGGAATTGTAAGCAGCTAGTATGAAAGTGATTTGGGATGAAATATACATAGTATGTATGTTGCATATAATGACACCTTGTGTCACACTCTGTGGATTCTACCATTGTTTTTATCTTTATTTGCTTGTACATTATAAAATGTATAGACAGGACAAGAGTTTTATAAACTCTATCACAAGCTGTTAGCTGTTTCTCCACATGGGAATGAAAACATAGTGTATGTCCAGCAAAGCTATGATGCCACATGGACTTTAGCAAGAGCTCTTAATCAAACTCTAAATGGTGAGTTATTTTTATTGTTGTTTTTAATACATTAGCTAAATTGAACAGTCTCACATTATATTGACAATGTTCTATAAAATTTATTGTAAAGCCAAAAGCAAGCGAGACATTATCATAACTGTGGTTTATAAATTAAAATAAATGGATGGATGTATGTGCACATATTAGTAGTGGGTATGGTAAGTGTGATACTTCCTCTTTTCTTAGCTTGCTAGTCATAATCACATAAAGTCTAACTTCTGGTGAAGGTGTCTTTTACAGCTGCCTAAATGCAAGATTTCATTATCTCATTTTTACAATACAAATTTTAGAAGAGCTGCTGATACGCAATGGACAATTACTGAAACTTTGTGGTGCTGTTCATAATAAATAAATCTGTGTATACGATTGAACTTTAATCTTGTATGTATTAGGTGTAATGTAAAATCTATAGGAATACTTCTAGCAATTGATGAGTGCAGACAATGTCATGATATTGTTAAAAATTTGTATTTACTCTTCATTCATTACTAAAAAAAATTTCCTATAGCTTTGGCAAACAATCAAACCTTGAATGACCTTGTTGGCCAGTTTAATTCGGACCTGAACACGAATGAGAAGTTTGGTCTGCAGCACATGACCTATAACAACACTGCAATGAGAGATATCATGTTTGACTACTTAACAGCCACAGATTTTATTGGAATATCAGTGAGTGGCAATACAAACATTATGAGAAGTATTCTAAAATAAAACTTAGAGTATTCATATAGCTCATACAATGTCTAGCTACCATTACTTCATCTGTGTGTCTTTCTTTGGTTTGTGTTCACCTGGCTAAGGCAAAGCAATGCTTTGCCTATAGTGTAAGAACAAAGCTCTCTACTTAAATAAAATATGTAATGTAACCTACTAAATATGCCAAGCAGTTGATTGTATTGGTTACATAAAAGTTTTGAATGACTGGTTAATGTTATTTTTATGCTTTTATGCATTCAGGGTCGAATAGTGTTTAATCCAAGTGGTGTCAGGAATGTTGAAAGCATTCTCGTATTTCAATACAGATTCAATGAACCAGGTAAATTGACAAGAGTAATTATAGAGAGACACTCGCACACACACACACACACATAATAGGCTTCTCGCTTTATCTGGCTTGCGGATGGCAAATTCAATTAAAGCACCAGTACAGTTTATGTAGCATTGTAGTTGCAGCATCTGTCCTTATCTGTCTTTTTTCAGACTGATCTAGCTCTTTTGAGCCTAATATATTCACTAGCTAAGCACTCCTCTGGGCTAGCTTTGAAACAGGTGTGGCAAGTTCAAATGAATAGATTGGTACCCTAGCTTATGTCAATCTGTCTGTGTGTGTTGCTGGAGACTAATAGCTATGATCTACTTCAAAAGAGTACACTCCCATGCAGCTCTACTATTAGAACAAATTAGATATCTAATTGTTTCAAAAAGAATATGCAAGCCTGTGAAGCAAATTGTTCTTATCAATAACAGTTACCTGTGACTGTTATTTCACTTTTACAATCATCTATTTATTAAAAACTCATTTTTTGAAAATGGTTCATATCTGGAATTTTCACTAATCTGGGTCAGGTTCGGTCCATATGATTCGGAGATGACTGCAGGGTCTACTGTAGTACACATGCAACATAGTTTCCAGTAAACATTAAGTTTAACAACTTGGATAATAATCACACTAACACTGTATTTTTATATTACATGTATGTGTGTGTAATTTTTTATAAGCATATAAATGATGAGAATTTTTTTTCTTGCAGACAATCTAACTATTGAAGTTGTGGGTTCAATAGATATACAGGACAAAAACAATTTGACTTTTGATTTTAGTGATGGAATTGACATACCATATCTTTGGCCACGTAAGCACTACCAGTTACTATAAGCACAATAGTAGAGTGTGAAGTTAACAAATAGAATTAAACCACAATAGCTATATGTATAATACCAGTGAAACACAGTAGTTGTTTTTTTATCCACGTTGCTAAAATGGTCAATTAAAGATTCAGGATAACCTCAATTATTTGTTTGTGTGTGAATAACACTTATAGCACATTGAAAGCATGTTGAGGAGGAAGGCATGATAGACATTATTGGTTTACGTTTATGCCAATAATTATAATACAAGTTGATAGGTTGTAATTTTTGCATGATTATTCTCTGAGTGTATTCAATGAATTCAAAATAAACTAAGGCATACACTTGCAGTGTCATAGACCTAAATATCGCACCTGTGCAACAACAGTTGCTATGGTAAACTCTTGAAATACTTTTTTTTATCATTATTTCTTACTATTTCTTTATTTGTTTTTTTCTAGATGGAAATATTCCTTATGATGGAGTGGTGATAATGAAGGAGTCCACTATACACACAGCAGTTACTACCATCTTTTCGATTTTAGCTACTGTCGGACTAATTCTAGCAATCGTTTGTATTTTATTTAACATAATATTCCGCAAAAGAAAGTGAGTAGAGACTAGAGAAATGTAACAATTAATTTCATTATTAGTTAAATGTTACTCAACCTCCAACTGTATTGGGACTAATATGAGAGAATTAGCAGAACATTAAATGATTATTAACTCAAGCAACAAAATAATATTTTGAACCTAAGCTATAATGATTTATGACATGTAACTCATTCAATGATTTAGTCATTCTTGACTGAAATAATGATATGTAATGTAGTTGATTTATAAAACTTAGTTTTTTTCCGGACAAGAACTTCAGCAAAAATTAGAAACATGGTTTAAAAAACAAATAAAAATTTATTTGTTAGAAAACTGCTACTATTGTGAATCTTTTTTCTTTTGTTTTCGGCTCTTGTTGTTTGTTAGACTGATGAAGCTGAGCAGTCCTAGTTTGAATCACCTGATAGGAGGAGGGGCAGTGATCCTCTACTTGAACATGTACCTCTTCATAATTCCCACCACTAACAGTACAGCTGTCACTGTATTGTGTAATGTAAGTCATTCTGTCTTCTAGTGATAACTCAGTAAAGAATATCAATCTATTAACTGAATTAATTGCAAGGCTTCAGAATAAGTATTAAATAATTAAGCTGTGTAAAACTTTTCATCACTGCCATCATTTACGCTTTCCTTTCTATTGCTAGCTTAGCATTGCCCAGGAATTCTGCCACAATATTTCCTAGTGCATGAAATGTGGTAAGGCTGTGGACCACTTATGTAGTACTTGTACTACAATTATTGCATTTATTGAGTCTTTTAGATGCATATATTTCTCTATAATAGTACTGGTAATATCCGATTATTCTCAAACGTTAGGTTTCACCGTGGCTGGCAGCCATAGGGTATTCCATGTGCTATGGTACAGTGGTCATGAAAATGATGAGAACATTTTACATCTTCAACAATGCCATGTCCACTTCCCCAAAAAAGGTAAAATAATTATGAAATTATTGTCAGTGACTAGATACTACTCATCATCATGTGTATTTCAGACTATTCATGACTGGATGCTGGCTCTCGGAGTCCTGGGGCTAATAGTAGTTGATGTCACTATTCTTTCAATCTTCACTATTATCAACAAAAATGATCTCGTAGCTGTAGCTCATGACAATAGAGAAAATCCTGAGGAAACTGGAGGAGATGATAACGTAAATTATTTGTTAAATTGAATTAGTTAACAAAACAAAAGGCCCCTTTATTCTTTTAAATGTGGAATAGATGCATATGCAGTAGGTAGGAGTGCTAAGTTCTTTTTACTTGGCCCATTTATAATGTGTATGTATAAAATAGTGACTGGTTTATAGACAATTGCATTCTAGTTTAATTGAGTTAACAAGACACTATCGGAATTATGCCAATTTAAACCAATATTTTGATAAATACATAATATATTTCCATGTATGATAGCCCATTAGAAGCATGTGCAATAGAGTAAGAAGGAATGAATGGGTAAACACATTCTAGTCTGTGCAGCTAGTCTGTGCAGAGTTAACCATCCATGAAGCACTCCTACTCTTGAACTTCTGTTTACTTTCTTCAACTGTCAAACCCAGTGAACTGTAGCAACCTAGTGGCATTAGTGATCTGCTGAAAGACGATTAGAGCGGACGTATAACAGCATTTGTCGAAGTACTTAGTCTATATGAATACTACAGCAATGAATTTGTTATCCATCTATCCTGTTTATATGGAATACTTATATTTAAAAAATGGATTAAAATAAAACACTGCATTAATACCAAGATATAGCTAATCTTGCTCACCTGCTATTTGTGCTACAGCACCCAGTATATAACTATTTGGGCAAATTTCATGTATGATTTATAATATTAAAAATAACACTTCAATGTATTAATCTTTTACTCCAACCATTTGTCGATATAGCTATAATAAAATTGAAATTATATGCATTGTGTGTTCCTATTCTTAGCCACTTGGAATCATAACCAGATACTACGTCTATGTATGTGATTCTTCTGCTAGAGATATTACAGTAAATGTACTGTATGGAGTCAAAGCAGTAGTGCAAGTAATTGCGCTAATATTTGCCTTCACTATCAGGAAAGTTGAAGTGAAGGGATTAGATGATTCTCCATTTGTCATTGCCTCCATTTATGTCAGCAGTATTTTCCTGGCCATAATATTTGTGTCCTCGCTCACGCTGAAAGAGTATGTAAATACTTACTCTGCTGTGTTTAGCACTGGATATTTGGTGGCTACTACCACAATTTTGATACTTACCTTCATTCCAAAGGTATAAGTTACTTTTGTAGTATTTGAAAGTTAATAATATGACCGTAGAACCATAAGATATCTCAATGAACATGAAAAAATGAACTTAACAATTGCTACTATTTATGTTAGACAGAGTTTTATAAATCCCAGCTAAAATATGAATAAAAATAGATCTCAATAGCAGAGTTTCTCGCTACTACATTACAATGAACTGATACTTGTACCATGATTCATTCAAACTGTCCAATCAGATTGCTCAATTCACACTGCACATATATTCATACTCACTGCCTAAGAAGTGAATAGGTATACTCTCCAATCAAAAATTAGTTATTGTGCATTTCCTATAGCCTATAATGTCCTTAGTACAAGTTAGTTGCACCTCTCCATTTGGTCTGTGGTTTTACCACTCTCCACAGGCCTTTGGCCTTCAGTCTTACAAATCTCCCAACCTCCACCTCATGAGATATAACCTCTACATATATGCATTGTTAATTTAATTTTCAGACATTGGTCAACAGTAACAGAGATTACTAAAACCTCAAGTTAATATTGACTTGTATATGTATTCAGCTGTTGAGAATGATAGCATAATCATAAATAGGTTATATTAAAATGGTGAATTTGTTCACTTGCTGCCGCTGATTTAAAGTGGTAAAAATTAATTCAAGAGTGATTTAATTTCTGTCTTAATTTCTCTTTTTAATTTAGATGGTTGGCTTGTACAAAGATCCTCATGGGACAAAGATATTCAAAAATCCACATTCTGAATTGTCCACAGAAAGCAAAAAGCGTAAAATCAGTCGTAGCAGTCATTCTGCTTCAGAGCTGATAGGATCTATTCATGAAGTGAGTAGCTATCCATGCAAAACCTCTTAAATTATCATCACAATGCCAGAACAAGAATAATACAAAAAAAAATTCAGACCAATATAATTTTGCTGTGATAAAGGTTTTAATTCGATTTCTCCTCAAATACTTTTTTTTTAGGCCAGCACTGCCGCTCATCGATCATCTCTCACAAGATCCAGTACTTCATATATTTGACATGTCAACAATCACTAACATACTTGCTGTCATTGTAATCTGTATTTTGCTGTCATTGTAATCTGTATTAAATCTGTAGTTACCATATCCTGCCCATGTCTTTCTCAAACATTACATATGATTTCCATGTATTCACACATTTTGTCTCTGTATTGTATGATTTTTTTTAATATGGCTGTATTGTAATGAATTTCTGTCAGAAAAATTACCCTCTATATTTAATAAAGTAGGTTTACTTCTGGTGGTGTAAATATGACCATTATTTTCATTACTAGGCTGAACTCAAGTTTTGGGAGCTCACGCTATAATTTTTACTTCAATAATGCCATTATAGTTGATTATCAGACTCAAACAGTGTTCATCACAACAATAAATCACAACAATTATGGCAACATTACATATAAGGATGATCGATACAACAGTACAGCAAGAACAGGAATATGGTACCATGTGGAATAGATAGTTATGGCTGCTGAAACCGTTGTAGCGTTAAGCATCTCAGTGGTTACTGAAAATATAATAAAATACCATTGCTTAGTCATTTTAACATGTACATAGGCACTCTTTATAACCAATTCTAATACAAAAAAGTCCAATTCTACAAAATATTTTGCAACAAGGCTGATAAAACATACCATTAATATTGTTTATATGAGATATAGCTACTACTACGCCATAATTAAGTTGAAAGACCCCAATCTAGCCATCATTTTTATTTATTTTAAAGCGCTTTTACAGTCTGCAAAAACAATTTAGAGTTTTACCAGTCATTTTGTAGTTACACGGTGTATGTAATTGATTAATGAATTGTACATGGAATTATGGAACTGTAAAATTTACATAAACGTAATAGTTTATTTGCACCAACCGCACTACTTATGAATTTTTTTGGATGTCATGCTTAATTAAAACTACTTTCATTTAGTTAATTAACATTACCTTCATAATCTGTAGAAGAAGAATTCAGAGTATTATTATCTGTTGATAGCTCTTGATCACCTTCCTCTTGTTCCAACAAGAGACGATTCCAATTTGTTTCAGAACTGTTAAATTTACCATTAGTACTTTCCAAATTGACTTTTACATTTGATTCATCAACCTTTTTGTCTGTAGGACTTAAGATATCAACTTCATCAATGCTTATTTCTTTATTACTTTCTTTCTGTGTATTTTCCTGTTCATCAAGTGTCTCCTCATCTATTTTGTCATCTTTGCCATATTCAAAAGAATAAGGTCTCTGTAGATCAGAGTCTACTAGTCTTGTATCTTCATAGTCTGAACTACTTTTATCATCATATGAGCTTCTTTCACCGAAGGGATCACCAAAGGGATCACTTTTATCAGTCTTTGAGACACTTTTATCATTATAAAGACTGTTTCCCTCACTGTAAGGACTATGTCTATCACCATACATACTACTTCTATCACTAAAGGGATCATCTCCATAGGGATCACTGCTCAAATCTAATGAAACACTTCTGTCAGAATCAAATTGGTTTGAGTCAAATGTATCGCTTCGATCTGAATCAAATGATTTCCTTCTGCCTGAATCAAATGGACTCTTTCTTTCTGAATCAAATGGACTCTTTCTTTCTGCATCAAATGGATTCTTTCTTTCTGCATCAAATGGATTATTTCTTTCTGAATCAAATGGACTCTTTCTTTCTGAATCAAATGGACTCTTTCTTTCTGCATCAAATGGACTCTTTCTTTCTGAATCAAATGGACTCTTTCTTTCTGAATCAAATGGACTCTTTCTTTCTGCATCAAATGGACTCTTTCTTTCTGAATCAAATGGACTCTTTATTTCTGAATCAAACGGACTCTTTCTTCTTGAATCAAATGGACTCTTTCTTTCTGAATCAAATGGACTCTTTCTTTCTGAATCAAATGGACTCTTTCTTTCTACATCGAATGGATTCTTTCTTCTCAAATCAAATTGACTCTTTCTTCTTGAATCAAATGGACTCTTTCTTCTTGAATCAAATGGACTCTTTCTTCTTGAATCAAATTGACTCTTTCTTCTTGAATCAAATGGACTTTTTATTTTTGAATCAAATGGCCTCCTTCTTCCTGAATCGAATGGACTCCTTCTATCTGAAGCAAATCGACTCCTTGGCTCTGAATCTAATGGTCTCTTTTGGTCTGTATCAAATAGACTCATTGTTCCTCGACTGAAAGGACTTTTGTCCTCTGATTCAAATGGAACATTTTTGTCCGACTCAAATGGTTCTTCACCGTCTGAATGAAAAAAACTTTGCTCATGTGAATCAAGTTTACTTTTCCCATCTAATCCTAATTTATTCAGAATCTTGTTATCTGTGTTCAAGTCTAAGTCACGACTGTCCTTTTTATCATGAACTGAATCAAATGTATCCTGTCTACTATAATCATCATAATCCCCTGCATCTGACTTCAAGTCTAAGTCACGACTGTCCTTTTCATCATCAACTGAATCAAATGTATCCTGTCTACTATAATCATCATAATCCCCTGCATCTGACTTCAAGTCTAAGTCACGACTGTCCTTTTCATCATCAACTGAATCAAATGTATCCTGTCTACTATAATCATCATAATCCCCTGCATCTGACTTTATCACAGCTAGCATGTTCTCCTGTGAATCTATTCTATTTCTGATATCATCCTCAGTATCATATTCTTTCTCAAAGCCAATGTCTTCCTTTCTTTTATCCACATCTTCGGTTTCGACTACAAGTAAAACATAGGTAGCATAAATAGAACACTTTTAAAAATGGGCATGGTTATGTGGCTATTAAATGGTTCAGGTTTCCTGAAACCTGAGCTATGAGGCTTTTAAATGGGCGTGGTTATGTATAAGTTAATTCAAAGTAACCCCCTATCTCAAAATTCTGTCTATGGGCCTGTCCCATAGTTAGATTATATCTATACAAAAATTGTCTAACCTTGATTTTTGCTGTCAAGAGCTGGGTTAGTGTCTCTAGTTCTTGCTGTTGCTTCATTATCTTGTGTTTTTGTATCCATCTCACCAGACATTTGTAAGCTTAAAGTGTGCTTATCTGAAGTTTTTGTGTCATTATCAGAAACTTGTAAACTTAGCTCATGTGGTTCCGAGGTTTTCGTGTCATAGTCAGAGAGTTGTAGACTTAGCTCATGTGGTTTCGAGGTTTTCGTGTCATTGTCAGAAACTTGTAAACTTAACTCATGTGGTTCCAAGGTTTTCGTGTCATTGTCAGAAACTTGTAAACTTAACTCATGTGGTTTTGAGGTTTTCGTGTCATTGTCAGAAACTTGTAAACTTAGCTTATGTGGTTCCAGGGTTTTCGTGTCATTGTCAGAAACTTGTAAACTTAACTCATGTGGTTTCGAGGTTTTCGTGTCATTGTCAGAAACTTGTAAACTTAATTCATGTGGTTTTGAGGTTTTCGTGTCATTGTCAGAAATTTGTAAACTCAATCGGTGTGATTCTGAGGCTTCTGTATCGCCTTTACTTGAACCATCATCAGATGCTTGTGAACTCATCATGGGGTCTGAGGATTTCATGTCATTACCCAACTCTTGTACACTTTGCGCAAGAGGGTCTGATGGTTTGGTGTCATCATCAGATACTTGTAAACTTTCTGAGGATTCCATTATGTCATCAGCAGAAACCTGTAAACTTAGTTTATGTGATTCTGAGGTTTTAGTGTCATTATTGGGTACTTTTAAACTTGTGGAATTTTCCATAGGTTCCTCCTCAGAAACTTGTAAACTTAGTTCATGTGATTCTGAGCTTGTAGTGTCATCATCAGAAACTTGTAAACTTTTTGAGGTTTCTGTCATATCATTATCAGCTGTCTGTAAACTTTGAGCATGTGAGTCTGAGGTTTTCATTGCATTGTCATCTGAAACTTTTGAACTCTCTGTATGTGATTCTGAAGTTTCTGAGTCATTACCTGATACTTGTAAACTTAGCATGTGTGACTTTGGTTCTGTGTCCTTTACTTCATTTGAAGTAGACTCTTTTTCCTCTGAAGCAGAACTACCTGGAGCATCTGTGTAAATAAAGTAACAGTTGCAAAATGACAGTATAGTAATCAAAGTCCTATTCACGCATGTTGAGATAGGAGGAGGAGGTGGGGGTGGGGGGAGGGGACAGGGAGGGGGGGGGGGGGGGGGGGGGGGGGGGGTGATTACATTAACACAGTAAGATTAGCGAACTCTTTAACTAGCAGTTATTCTTGTTATCCTATAAATATTATTGCAATAATACAGTTCGTGAAATTATAACTAACATTCTCAAACTTGCTTTATGCTTGCATGCATGTATTGAAAAAACATAACCACTATCAACATGCTTTGAATTTTTTTTAATTGCTAGCTTAATATTATTATTTTTTAATATTTATGACAGATGATTTGGAACAGGGGGGCCCATGACATTTTAGCTAGGCCACACCCATAAAAAACTTATCACCACATCATTGATGACATCATGCGATAATAATTGCCGGTTAGATGATTTTTATCCTTAATAATTGACAAATTATAAGAGAACTCTGAGCTACATTTTTTTTTTGCGTAAATTTGAAGTTTCTCACCTTCAGCTTATTTGAATCCCAAATAGTGTTTAGTATACCATATTGAAGTCAAAATTTAACAGTACGTTGAAGGCAAAGTCCACTTGTGAATGATACTGAAGTAGTTTTCATGATCCACCAAGCAGAAAAGTTAATATGGTCTAACTGTACTCATTGTTACACGGCACTAAAAAAGTATTGATAGTGGCTCTCGTGGTAGAGTTGGCTATGCATTGTTGGCTGACAAAGTAAAAAAACATACAAGCCTTTAGGTTTACTCAAGCATAAGTGTCATTTCAAGGCACACAAGTCATTACCAAATGTTCAACCACTTCATTTGTTATCAAAGTGGTGGCAAGTTATGTTAAAACAGAATCAAATTAGTGTCTATTGAAAATGCTAAGGATATCTCGATGAAAGCTTATACCACATCCAATGCCGAAATGTTCTCATCTGGCAAAATGTTGTCAATTTGAAACAAGGAAGGGCCATGGCCCCTGTGGCCCCCCCTGTTCCTATGCCAGTGAAGTCACTCTCATACACTGATAAATAGTTTAGCTAGAAGTTTTCTAACACAAAAGTTGTAAAAAAAAAAAGCAATAATAAAATTATGTCCAAGAAATTGTAAATATACTGACAACATACTACATTATTAAGTAGCAAGTACCTATGGAATGAAAAGCAATCCATGGTATCAGAGTGCACAATAAAAAATTACATATACTTTATGCTTAATTAGGACAAAATTACCTTCACTCTCAACTTCAACTGTGCCTACAGTTAGTCCTGCACAATTCTGAGCTTCTACATGTATTGTGGCATGTGAGCCATAATCCAGATTAAGTAATGTCTTTGTGGCGTTGGCAGGCTTACGTAGAACCTGAGATACAGGACCAGACTTAACTTTCACTACATAGGCTTCCACGGGCTTCTGATCGCTCTTGTCTGAGCTAAATGTCAGTGTGCATTCCCTCTTTACATTTCCACTTTGACAAGATATATCAACAACAGGAACATTTGGAAGCTCTAATAAAAAAGGACCAATAGTTTAAACTTAGAGCAATGAATTTACAGCTATAATTTACCTATTTTTTGTAGTCTATAGAGTTTGGTGGACTTGTCTGTCTTGCACCATACCGATATTGGCAAAACTGTGCTGTTCGCTATCAAATCCAGAGATGATACCAAATCTGAAGGTGTTGAAGAATCCAGCTTTGCAGAAACCCCTTCTCCTAGCTTGTAAGGACTTGCAGTGCTGTCATCAATGAGTGCTGAACTTGTTTCACTCAAAGTTTGGACCATCCAATTCAAACTTGAACCACTGACAGTGCAAGTTATCTCTCTGTTGGCAAGTTCACCTGGCTTCAGACATATGAATTCATCTCCACTAGGACTCATAGAAACTTGACCATAAACTGAAGTCAACATTAGAAGACTACGAAAGAATGTAAATGTTAGTATACATCAGAAGTAAATATACAAGTAGCCCAGAACAGAATTCTGGGAAGGGATGGCCAGGGGGTCACAGACCCCTGATCCTCCAAACCATAAGACAACTGTTATACTCTTCATTCAAAAATATGTGACCAAATCTTGTAGTTCAATAAATTGCACAAGTTTTGACCTAAATACAATATGTGAGACCCACCCTAGTATTGGATCTACTAACACCAATAGCCTGTAGCTAAAACAAAATTTGTCCTACTTATTTTTTTTTCCCTAGAATCTAATAAATTACATTACTACTTTTAATAATTATCTAATGCCGTAAAGTAAAAGCTCTCAATTGAAGATATTGATACAGCAAGGATTAGTTCTACACAAATATTTGAAATATCCTGATTGATCTGGTCAACAATTAGTCTCCCATTTAGCTGTTTGATCTAGTCTATCTGTCAACTTGCTTTCATCATTGTCTGACTTTGAAAGCTGGATTTCTTGTTTATCTTTTGAATATGACTAAATTTTGTGATTTTTACTATAATAATTACCATATATATGGCCATGTGTGTGCTTGTGGTGGTGGTGGTGATTGTGGTATGTGCATATAATTATATGCGTGCATGAGTGTGTGTTTGTGTACATGTAGGCAGCAGTACCACTACTAGTCTGAGATTACGCTTATCCTACATTTCTGATGCTCATACATGTAGCTATACAGCATACAACCCTGCATTTGTTATTTATACATATTTACCATGTAACCATAATACAGCGCACCAAATCTATTTGATACAATTACACAACATTATTACATAATTCCAGACTATACCCTTTGAATTCCAAGATAAGTTTGCCATTTGTACAAATACAAACATACAAAATGTATCAGTTCAGTAGACGCTTCAGTAATGAAAAATTCATACTTACATTAAGCATGCCAATGTCATATAATTAGGCGTCCCTGCTATAAACATGGCTGCTTTAATATTCTGGCGATTTCATTCCATCTATACATAAACATTATAAACAATGTAGAAGCAAGAACCTTTATTACAACTTACATATGAGATGTGTAGCTAAGAAGCTGTAGTCGTAGGTGATCATCTTAATATAACACAATTATATACATGTACCCATAACAAACACTTAATTATGTCCAAACGATGAGTAAATTTTTGACTAAATTTATGTGAAATTTTTAGGAGAGCATGAATACAGTCAAGATATAAAAAAAAAATTGGATCAGATAAAATCATGTGAGTATTTAATTCTTGAAAACTTCACTATGAGATTGAAGAAGTGAGGAAGAGGATTTCCTCTCTATAAAGTGTGTGCTTGTCCTTTGTATTTCCTGCTAATAGCTAGTCCCAGGTAAACCCATACTTCATTATCAGGTAACAATTAACTTAACAATAAGTTTCCTCGAAATAACTACTTACAAACCGACTCCCAACCTCTAACTTTTTAAAAACTTACAAAAGCCTGGGCCGAATAATCTGTGCCACCGAAAAGTAAGTCGTTGTCACGAAGATCGGGGACAGTCCCCTGAGGCAGAGCACTAATCGCGACCCTTTACCGGAAACACAGAACTCTCCCAAAATAATTGTTTGCCGTCGTGGTGGTGTACGCTGCGATTAGATACGTCTTATACATCAGCGCGGTGAAGTGGGGGAACAAACATTATGTATCGCACTGCAGTATTTTATATACTTAAACATACAATTTACTAACTAACTAAGTAAGTTGGAAAGTTTAAAACTTTGATACAGTTAATAAAAATTTTGTCACACAATGCTTTGACAGTCAAAGTTCATACCATGAAAAGTAAATACCAGTTATGTACACACAAACAAGAATCCGTCATCATCACATTAGCTAGTGCCACTCCCAACATGGAGGGATTTCATTAATTTTAGCAAAATATTGATCACCTTTTTTTTAGTATACTACAAAATCATTTGCAAAAGTATAAAGAAAAAGTACTGCATAAATACAACAAAGCAGCTGTTTCAACTATTGGCTTGGTTGAATCCGCAATTTGTAGAGCTGTAAACATAATAATTTTAATATGAATAACATTTATCATACAAATAAACAAAATATTCATCAATAGCTATACAGCATGAAACTTGCAGTAGCTAATCCATATAAAAATTTTAAATGATCATAGCAATGAAAAAACAGCACAGGTTATCCATAAGAATATTATGCAATTGTACATTTAAGAGTGGCAAAATTTGCTAAGAAAATAAAGTGAAATCCATTAATTTATTATTTTTTTACTCCGTTACTTTTGATAGTAGTGGTTAAACTAAAGTAACTGAAGTGTTTAACATTGATGATGTATATTTGCTCAATTTTCCCCACTTGTATTATAAAACAGATAACATTGAACTGAGGGACACTGCTAAGGAGTCCATAGAAAGAAGAAAATGTTTGAAACAGGTTAATAAGAGCCAAATCAATTTTATATTTTTACATCATCTAATTGTCCATGCAATTTCACTATGGCTTTAAACTTTTGTTTAGCTTAGTCAAAGTAAAGTTTTCTCATGAAATATAAAAATTGCTTTCATGAGAGTAAATTGGCATGTGGTACTCCCCCCCCCCCCCCCCCCCCCCTTGAATCAACTTCCATCACCTCTGAGTCAGTCTGTACGTCTATCTACCAATTTGCCTGTTTGTCTGTCTGTCTTGACTGTCTGTCAACAGTGTCTCTAATGATGGAAGAATGTTACCACTGAAAGCATCAAACAAGCAAGTAACAAAAGATCACAAAAATAATCTCAGGTTATTCTTTTTGCTTGAGTGCAATGACAGCTCGGCACCTATTGGATGGTAGAGAAAGAGAAACGACAAAACTTACTAGTATAAATATACGGACATAAACACCGATACCAGTTCAGGGATACTTTTGTGATGTTCTACTTTGAGAAGTCAGTTACTTCTTATTTGAAGTTTTGGCATAATTCAAAGTTCTGAAGAATTAAAGAGTCTTAAAAATAAACATAATAATAAGAAGTCTTCCCTAAACTTTTTTGAAGAATTTCAATAATGCAACAGAAATTGAAACAGTGTTTGACTTTAGCAAGAAGACATAATTAAAAGCCGATAAGCAAGGTCAAAACATAGCTATAATAATAGTCAAAATAGCTAGACAATCTGGATTGTGCATGGTACACAAAAGCAAAAATTCTGTTTCTACTATAGTTGAAAATTGTTATGATTGAATAATATAAAGCAAGTTAGGTTCCTAAGGTTCCTGCCTGCTGCTATAATGTAAACATAAACATTCCAATACAACAGTTGAATGGACCATTGTTACATTTAAAAACAATTCAGTCACAAGGTCCCAAATTTCTGAAATATAAAATAAGGATATTGTATATTTTGGCCTGACCACACCCATTTTAGACAATACTTAAACAATTAATATACAATCATAATTGTACTGACCTGTTCGTTGGGACAAACAAGAATGAGACAAGAGATTATTTGATGGTAACAAAATGTCTTGGCTTTTCTTCTTTTTTTTTTTTCTTTTTTTTTTCTTAGGCTTTAGGGGATTCAACCACAACATGAAACTAAGCGTTTATTTTTATTTTTTTACTCTGGCTATTAGGGAACTCCCAGACAAATTAATACAAAAATACCACCCATGAGCTAGCTATCATTTAAAATGATACTATTGATTTAGCTAGCTATGTCCACAATCTCTAAAATTTCTTGTGCAGGACCGGGAGAAGAGCTTCAAAATTGTGAGTGTCCCCCTCAATTTGGGACAGTTGGCACCTAGCTATGCGGTCACATGACCTAAATATATGTACTTGATATTGAAAAAGTTAAACCCATTGAGAAACATGCATGACTTATTGAACCTCCAGATATCTGACACTATGGTATATTAATAGCAGAAGTAATAAATAGGGCACTAATTAGAATACCTAGAGTAGTGGACCCTTCTGTAGTGATACCAACAGTTGTTGGGGCGTCAGTTGAGGATGAGGGCAAAGTAGTTACATTTAGAGCTTCTGTGTTATTCGCTGATGACTGTGTAGTATTCATTTGTGGGGTAGACATAGTAGCGTTCACAGTCATATTTATTCCAGAATTATTCAATGATACCAGCGTATCATTAGAAGATGATGAAGTGTTCGTAGTATTCACAAGTGAAGGTGGTACGGTAGTATTTACTGGGGGAGGTGTTAATGTAGCATTTAAGGATGGAGTTGGTGAGGTAGTGTTCACTGGTGAGGGTGGTACAGTGGCATTCGTAGGTGGAGGAGGCAATGTGGAATTCGAGGATGGAGTTGGTAAGGTAGTGTTTGGTAAAGTAACATTCATAGGCGGAGGGGGCAATGTGGAATTTAACGATGGAATTGGTAAGGTATTGTTCACTGGTGAGGGTGGCGCAGTAGCATTCACAGGCGGAGGTGGTATGGTGGCATTAATTGGAGTCAGTGTTGCACTAGCAGGTACAGTGGCATTAATCGTGACTGGCACAGTGGGGGCTTCGGTTGATGTTTGATTGATCATCATTGGAGCTGCTGTGACCATTGAAGATGTGTTGTTTGATGTGACTCCGCTGGCATTCATCGGTGCAGCTGTTGACGCAGCCATACCCGCTCCAGTCGTCACTCGGCCAGTGGTACCCGCTGCAGTCGTCACTCCGCCAGTGGTACCTGCTCCAGTTGTCACTCCGCCAGTGGTACCTGCTCCAGTTGTCACTCTGCCAGTGGTACCTGCTCCAGTTGTCACTCCGCCAGTGGTACCTGCTCCAGTTGTCACTCCGCCAGTGGTACCTGCTCCAGTTGTCACTCCGCCAGTGGTACCTGCTCCAGTTGTCACTCCGCCAGTGGTACCTGCTCCAGTTGTCACTCCGCCAGTAGTACCTGCTCCAGTTGTTACACTACCCATGGTAGCACTGGCCCCTGTCGATGTAGCACTAGTAGGAACTGAACTAGTAGTAGTGGCAGCCATAGTAGGTGCTACAGTGGTAGTGTTATCAGTGGAGTTACTACTAGCGGCACCGACGCGAAGATCTAGATTGTCACTGCTTTGAACGCTTGCAATTACATTGGCCACTGGAGGAGAAGCTGAAAAACAGACATGAACAACATGATTGTGAATAAAATTATATCGGCATTACTCACATGTCTTTGGAGCAATAATGTTGATGCTAGCACTGATCATTTCTAAGGTATCTCCGGCAGGTACTTTGCATGTGTATTTCCCAAGAGGACCAGTTGGTTTACCAATGGCAGAAAGACGAACCTGTTGGCTGTGAGCTACTTCAGCCAGCGTGTTCATACTGGTATCCAGACTGAATGGCCTGAGGACGGCCTCCCCAGTGGGGTAGTACCAATCTCCTATGGAATATTCATTGCCACTGTCAGCTGGTCTGCAGCAGTTGGTATTAATGTTTGTTGTCACACACACCAGTGTGAGGCCGGCATCGTCAAGGTCACTCGGCTGTTTACCGATATCTGAGATTACGACAGACTGCCCTGGGAAGTATGTAGTGTTTCCAAGCTTGAAATAGAGACCAGCTGGAGTGGGAGCTGCAAGTAAATTATAACAATAATAACTACAAAATATAGGTAAAGTGAAATCAACTAGATGTGTCGGTGGTATAACTAGCATATTTACCTACCCTTTCAAGATAATATTCAGGCCATTGACAAAATTATAGTATGAACTAGCAAGTTCCCCACACACAATGGCACTTGATTTAATAACTTTTTAAATGTATGAATGCAGTAGCATAAGGTATTTTTATCCATTCTTATTATCCTCTACTACATGATTTGCATTTCTTCCTGAGTTATCTCAGCTCTTCTTAAACTTTACTCTATTCAACTCTTTCTTCTTGAGTCATGCATTGATTCCCTTCTACCTTTGTCTATCTATCATGCATCTCGGGTTCTCTGTCCTTCTATTTATAATTGTGGACTTAGACTTTGTGTAACTATTGTCGTCTTTGTTCGCTACTCATCGATTTCACAACTACAATTAGTCAATATTTCTAATCATGTCTGTCTCCTTAATCCATCTACAAAATGAGATTATGCTTTACCCATTCAGTTTGAGGCAATTTTTTACCAACTTTACTCACGAATTATTCATGAATAAACACATCGTCATCATTGTCATAGTTATTCACACATTATACAGGTAATACGGTATTATGAAGAAAAACTTGGCATAAACACTCTCAACGACAAATAAACTTTTGTATTAACTCAAGCAAATAAGAAACTGAATGATTTGATTAATTAGATTAATTTTTCACTTGATGTCATGCTTGCTGTTAACACTGTGAAGCAGTACAACTAACAGTACCTCCATAGCCATAACTTACGAGTACAAACTGTACTACTGACATTTCTGATTATATCAAAGAGTCCAAAATAACTGCTAGGGAGGAACATGCGTGTGCTGTCAGTAGCCATTCGATGGACTTCAAACTGTTCCACAAGATCCCCAATTCCAATCACGTACACTTCCATGTCATAAAAACTTTGGTTCAACTGTCTTATTTCACTGGATGGTCCATCTAGGTAATACAATGCGATAGGTCGAATAATTATAATGTTCAAAATCAAAATAAGCATATAATAGCATGAGAGATATTCTTAAAGTAAAGTGTTTCACCACACCAGAGCTGATTTTGCTGGGTCTATTATGGTCAAGCAAGGGTACACTCGAGCGCGTACACTCGTGAAAACATACTTTTGTCTTCTTGTTTGTATTGCTACCAAAGCTGTTCACTTGGAAGTGGTCCGAGATCTCTCAACTGAAGGTTTTCTAGCAGCTCTCCGGTGTTTTGTGGCTCGCCAAGGTTGTCCTGAAACACTCACCACAGGCAATATGAGCTTTGTTGGAGCTTATGGGGTGTCCCTCCTGTGAGAGGAAGAAGAAGATTCTGTCATTTGTTTTTGTACAGCCAAAAATAATCAATAGTTCCGCACTCCAGCTCGATCTCCACACTTTGGAGGTCTGTGGGAAGCTTCTGTGAAATTAATGAAGCAACTTCTTAGCTAAGTGATAGGCTCCCATAACTTGTTCATGGATGAATTATACTCGATTACAGTTGAGATTGAAGCATAGCTAAGAGGATCAGTCTGAATAAAACGGAGTATGACACCAGTCAAGCCCTCCCTAAATCTGCCCCTGGACTGTATAAACATTTATTTTGTTAAAGTAGATTACCATTGAGGTAAAGGCTTGGCTAGAAACTCAATGGAACTGAATTAAATACTTCAATCAGCTAGATTAATTTGTTTTATGGGTGCTGTTGAAGTTTATCTGCTATAACCTAAAAAGTATATCTACTTGCTAATTTGCAGATATACACATTATTTGTCAACAGCAATACGAAATATAAATCATCAATACTTGCCTGTGACAAGAATCGAGACCTTTCGTAATCCACTCGACTCTGGACGAGCTCCCAAGCCATTGGCGGAATCCAGCATATGTCTGGCCTTGTACAGTGCAGTCAGAGTGTTCCTGGCCCCTCCACCATAAGGTACTCGAGAAATTTTGTCTCTGAGAGCATCAGATGTGTTATGGTCATCAAGATCAAACTCGATGAACGCTTCATCTGAAAATGCGACCAATCCAACTCGTTGATTGCTGCTGATGTTCATCAGTAAAACAATACCTTCCATGAACAGCCTCTTAATCACAAAATCCTCCAATGAACTGTTGCTTCTGTCCAATATGAGAACAACGTCCAGTTGACCACAACCTTTGAAATAAACAGAAGATAATGAAAATCAAGTCACTAATACAGTCAAAAACTATTTCTTTACTCCAGTGTGTGTTGAGTGTGTGTGTGTATGTGTGCGTGTGTGCATGTGTGAAAGCAATGGGTGGTACTTTACCTATCCACAAACATCATAGACACTACTAGTTTTTATCAATGCCATCATCACAATTAGTTTCTATGAGTATAGTAGACAGCTCTCACTTACTTGGTACATGGGGCGGAGGTGGGGGTGGCACAAACACCTGAGGTGGTGGTGTAGGAGGATGTGTGGGAGCTGGTGAAAGTGGAGATGGACCTGCAGTGCATTATTTGACAATTATGTTAATCTTATTGAGGCTGACTGCATATATTGAGGAGATCATAATGTAAATCATCAACAGGTGTAATACTAAGTGATGATATATAACATACAAATTACCGGTTCATTTATATTTAGCTATTAAACTTATGAATTTATTAAGTGATAATATACTTCAATATTCTAACAATTGACTGTTTAGAATAATACATGTTTTATATAAAGGAAAACCCCAGCATAATATAACAGGTGCCATTTAATGTTCCCAAACTCACCTGTGAGACAAACTACTCCGGCATCTTCGTCATGAGTGCAATCATGTGATGTGAGAAAAGTGCAGTTCAAGAGAGACTTCTCACTCCCCAGGCATCTCACTTCATCCATCACTATAGGCACACGCCCCACTCCAAACTGAGACTTGAATGAAGCCATAGCTCCTGCAAAACAACAACAATGAGTGATACAGTGGGGTAGTTCACTAGTTTTAAGTAAGGCTGCAATAATTATAATAATAGCAAATTTTCTCATTCCAACAGCCAATCTATATAATAATATGCTTGTGTGTCAGTAATGACAACGACGACGACTGACGACGACCGACGGTGTGTATTCATGAATAATTCATAAGTTTTGTATGGTTCGGTAAAGCATCATCACTTTGTGGTAGGTAAAGTGTCGTCACATTCAGTAGAACATGCTGGTTATTTCTAAAAAGCGAGTGCAATAGACAGTGGAAGGTGGCATAGGTTTCAAAAAGGAAGGCGAAAGTACGGAAGAGAAGGTAAAAGGTAACTGAAAAGCGGATGGAATCGGCTAGGTAAGGCGGTGTAGGTTTAAAATGGAAGGGAAGAGAAGGCAAAAAGGCAAGTAATTAATTGGCTAGCGAGCGGAGCGAGGGGTAACACAATTGAAAATCGGGGATTTTTGTTTATTTATATAATTATATGTTTGGATGTATGTATGTCATTTTGTACTTTGACCCTCGCGTATTTTTGTGTTCGTTCAGCGTTCGAACCCGTCCCAAACTTCACTAAACAGAATCCTATGGTTTAGTGACCATTACCCGTATCACCTTAGAAATTGAATTGTTTACCGCTTTGAATTGTTTTGCGGGTGCAGTTAAAACTAAAAAACATTATGGGAGCTCCATTTCTATTCGAGTTAGTGGCAGTGGTAAGTTAATACGCTATTTGTCAGTTATAAACCCTACTCAACATTATTTACTTGAAAATTCATTGTCACTAGACCTGCGTAGGTATGTTCAGTTGTGTGAACGTATTGTGCGGTACAACTACTATTAAGAATATCACAGAAAAATTTAAATATAGTAACTTGATTTTGTTGCTTCAAACAGTTGAGGGGAGTGGTTACTATGGCATTGAATCCCCTTTACTGCATATGCGTAATTTAACAACTCGACTTTATTTTAGTAGTTTGAATGTTAGTTGTTAAAATCAATCGTTTAACAATGGTGTAGTTTAAGGCTCGCTCGCCATTTGTGCTCAAGCACAACACTAGTTATAACTAAAAAGCGGGTGGAAAGGCGGGGGTTAGTTTTCAAAAGAAAGGCTAACGTACGAAAAAGAAGACAAAGGTTTCTCAAAGTAGGACAGAAATTCAGAAGCAGGAGAGATAGACAAAGGAAAAGGGGGCTCCATGATTCAAGTAGAAGAGCTGAAGATAGGAGAGGTGGGGTAGAAGAAAAGCTCAGATAGTTCAGAAAAAAGAGAGTAGGAAAGGGAAACTTATTTAACCTTAACCAATGGTAGAGAATGATAACTGAGCAAGATAACTTGTGCTACTGCATTCTTACTTTGCAATATGTCAAGTCACTATGTGGCGGGGTACTTGCTAGTATTGTTAATTCAAACTTAACCCAACATTTCGACTTCTTGCCAAAGGCTATTATTTAGTAAATATCGTTATTGATAAATTATAACAGAAAGGTAGCTATTATAAATAATACTACAGTTGGACTTGAACAGGCAGCTATTAACAGTCTAATGAGTATCAACAAATTTACAGCTTAGATGGTACTCTCTTTTTCCTTCTTTTTTTTTTTTTGATAAATAATGCATACATTATATTATTATGAATGATATATGTTTAATTATTTCATGCCATTACACATACTCATTCTGAATAAGGACTGGTGCTAAAATGTATTGTTCTATTAAAACACTATCAATGGCCCCAAGCAACTTACCATGAGGAGAATATCCAAGTTGCTGGCAGACGACTCCTGCACTAATTGAATCCCAGCGGTCATCACAGACTGTACCCCAAACTCCATAAAAACAAGCTTCTACTCTACCAAATGATTGTTCTCCACCACTGAGACGTGTTTGTCCATGATAGCATGGAGGATCCTCTAAATAAAATAAAAACATTTTAGTTTAATAATGTACTTTGACCAGTCCCTAAGTACCTATAATTATTTAAAACAGTGAGGGACACACTTGACAGATAGACTACTTGCACACACCATCTACTGCTATTAAATAACCTCCATTTTCTCAACTAATTTCATCCTTATTCTAATTAATTGTTTTTATCTTCATTGTAAAAAAATTCATTTCTCTAAAACTATTCCATACTTCAGTAAAATAATTGCAATAATTTAAAGTAAACTCATACTTGTTATTCCACATTTTAAACACTTCTCTTCATTTATGTTATTTTTATTCAACCACATTTGTCTCAACATAGGGAAAGAGACAGATTAGGTAGACAGAAAAGTGTCATTCAAAGTATTGCTCATTTCTAATTAATTTTACTTTTTTTTCGCAGAGTACATTCTTCTCATCTGATTACTGATTGAATGCTTAAAGAGTTATTAACTATAATTCACTTTATTGGAAAGTTACCTGGTGCTGTATTCCCTAACTACATACTGGCAATCTGAGCTGATCAGTGGCAATTAGTAGTAATTGGCTTCATCACCAGAGTCCCCCAGCTCAAATTACATCCAATGGAAGGAGTATTTCTAGCTACTTTCTCAATTAGGTATGGGGAGGTGGTGGGACTGAAAGCTGTGGCTGCTATCAGTGGCTGCTCTATCAGGACTAAGACACTTGTGTCCATGTGCTACTTATTCACATGCACCCGCTTTGCTCATGGTCACAGTATCGGTCCTTAGTGAACCCTTACCAGCATGCACATCCACCATGGGCTACATCTTTGTTAAGTATGTTTAACTACATAGATTGAAAAAAATACGATAATTTGCATTATGAGGCTCTCCAACTAATCTCTAAAAGCAAAATTATAGGCAAGTTTATAGAGTTATGGCTAGTTCAATGTAAATAATGGGGGGGGAAAAGACGATAAAATAAATGATTTACGTGAAGTTAAGAAAATATAATATGAGGATTCTGACTGATAGTGTTAGAAATGACCGGAAGTAGCTAATTTGTCAAAACTCGAGTTTTGCATAATTATGTCCACTCACTGGGGTACCAAAAATATGGACCTTTCCTCTCACTAATCATGTCCATTTCTCTCTTCGTGACACTCCCAGTTAAAACAATCAAAATAACGGTGGCACTTACGAGATAGTAAGAGAATGAAAACACAACTTAGAAAGAAGTTTCACAGACATTATGTATGACTTAACAAATAATCCTGACAATATTACTCGTAGATAAATAATCTACCACCAATATTGGTAAATTAATTATAAAACGGTGAAGTGTCAAAATCTGGTCTATTGGTTGTAGATTATTAAGCTACGAGTAATATTGTGAGGATATTATAATATATATATATTTATACCATGGTTGCTGCGGTAACACCCATGGATTAAAAGTGATATTTTCCCCGGTGATTTTTCCTGGGGCTATGATATTTTCCCCACTAATCCACCAGTACCGGTGTCAAGCGAATTCTTCCGTGTTTCCGGCCCAAAATTAAAATTCAATTAAAATTCAATTGAAGCACGCCAGAAAGTTTACTTTAGCAATTTTACTTTAGCAAGTTTACTTTAGCATTGTAGCTGCCAGCTGTTATCTCCAGATCTAACTCTACCTGGGCTGCTCAGCAGTAAGCAGTAAAGCAGCTAGCTGTGGTAAATTCCTGTGGTATGAGAGAGGCAGGAGAGTTATATGTGGTAGGGCTGGTCCCATACAGGTGGATATGAGAGAGTAGTAGTAGCAGCAACTATGGTATAAAACAGTTATGCCATGGCAACATCAGGGTTATGGAATATCACCGCCCTTATCCCTCGGGCTTCGCCCTCGGGATCGTTGGCCATGGCATAACTATTACATATATATATATATAATATATTCCCACTAACCTGGTTCACAGTATACTGCCACATCATCCTCGTGGTCACAAGATGAATTTGCTTCCAGAAAATCGCATTCAATAAGAGATTCCTCATCTCCACTACAAGATACATTACTCATCAGAATGGGGCCAGTAGCCAACCCATATCTCGGGTAACTGGGCAAAAACTCACCTGTAGTGATAGAAAATTTAATAAATAATAATAAACGATTATTTACTAATATAAAGAAAATACATGCTAAAGTATTCAATAGTCTACAACATAGCATCATTGATTTTCGTTTGGCAAAAAATAAACTAGTTTTAAGGGCACTATTCAGTTATGTTGATATATAGCTGGATATGAAGCCAGAAACAATCTGAAGCAGAGTTTTTGTTTAGTTGAACTCACCACAATAGAATCAAGCTATGAAGATGTTAAGAGTTTGAAGTAAAAAATGAAAAGTACTCAATATTGTCAACAATGATTAAAAAAAAAATCAGACTGCCTCATAGAGTCATCTTTAAAATGTCATTAGACATTTCACTAATGATTTCATCACTCAAGATTTCTATGAGACATTACAAAAGCGCTACAACAGCTACTGTATGTATACAGTTCTTCATCCATTACCTCTAGGTGAGAATCCAATTTGCTGACAAACCACTTCTGAATTATCTGGAGTCCACTCATGAGAGCAAACTGTTCCCCATGTGCCGCCATGACAGATCTCCACTCTGCCTGATCTATAGCTCCCTTTTACCAACCGCACATCACCATCTGTGCAGTTACCTGGCCAATTAAAAGATATACATTAGGAATAATAGTAATAACGTAGCTAAGTACTTATTGGTGAGCAAGCGAAGCGAGCCAGAAACTATCAAGGGTAAAAGAATCTAAAATTGGACTACTTTGACCCACACATTTTTGTGCCCGCTTTGGTCGACCCCATCCCATAATCCCCACTAAACAGTTGTTGTTTTTTTTGGTTATTGATCTTTATCTGTACCCTCCTAGGAAATTTAATCTTTTACCCCTTGAATTCTCTGAATGTTATGGGATGCAGTCAAGTTAAGTCTTACGGAGTTCATTTTCTATTATAGAAAAGTGGCAGTGTTAAGTTGTCTTGAATATTATCATTTATCAAGCTATACGCCATACGAAACAGTATTGTTCTTGCTGAAATGCTATGCTCAATGGTCCAGTCATGAAGAGAGAACAACATATGCCTTGTGTTGGTATATCCAGTACAGCAAACAGCCTATCTCTCCCTCAAAAGTATGTATGGTAAAGGGTTTTCAGTGACACAGTTACCACAGCAACTTCTTGTGACTTGAAAAATAAACAAACATTTTTAAGAAAGTAGCCATAGCACAGGGAATCAAACCAGGACCCCTGGCTTTAGCCACCAGTGCTCTAGCCACTTAGCTACCACAACCCACAACTTCCAAGACCTTCCCATATTATAAGTTCACATAGTGTGAACTTAGACATACCTATCTTTTAAATCCATACTAGCTACTTTGATACAAGTGTCTGTGAGTTTATACTTCACCACTGAATATACTCATAGAATTCAACCTTAGCTAGTTTACTATATTAACTTCAAAAAAATCTGGGAGGGGGGGAGGATATTCCAGGGCTGGCCCTCTGTATAAAACCCGGATTTGTGGCTGTTAGTAATAGCCCTAGACCCCTAGCCCTTGCAAACAAATGAATATCACCTAAAATCAAACACTTACCATTTGTTTTAAAGAACCTGGTATTGGAGCTGGATCCAGCGCAATTATGGAAATCCACAGTCAACAAATATTGCGTACTTTGCTGAAGAACGACACTCACTTCAAGTGGTGTTCCATCATCAGCCAATACTTTGGATGATTCTTGGCTATTGTCATAGGAGACAATGATCAATCTGTGTGCTTGAACTGGCCTGCTGGTATTGTCTCGCACTGTGCCAAATTGTATTAAACATCTACTCTGTCGTTCTAGTGGGACGCAAATCACGTCAACAATACTTGGTTCTTCTGGTGGTTCTACAGAGCACAAAATACATATGCTTGTTAAAATATCACTATTCTCCACTCTTTTCTGCTGCTTCTCTCACTCACCAAATCCATTCCCTCTAAAAAATACCGTCTTTCTTGTGTATACATGAATTTTTTCACCGGCTAATTTTTTACATTCATTTGAGTAGGATGAATCTCACTTAACCATTACAGTATCTTAATCTGATTATACTGCTTACAACTTTGTTATTTCAACAATAAACATCTAAAACCATACCACTACTACATCCCATGTATATATTATATTGATAAAGCTATATTGCACCTAGATATATTACATCGATCCTTACCCATTAACTCAATATTAAATGCCATTGTAAACTCCCTAGAGATTGTTGGAGCATTGCGCTTTTGTGGATAACCTGCAGTGGGTGTTGCCTCGGTAAAGTTGGTTCGATTAGGGGGCTTCGTTGGCCTGATCGTTGGAGGTGTAGCTTGTGTCGGAGGATATTCCGATGGAGGATGAGGAGTTGTCAATTGGGTATATGAACACGTCACCCTAATGGGCACGATATCACTCCTATAGCGTAACAACAATGTTGAAGTGATAAAATTTGACTTGGCTTCCACCACCTTCATCACTACATTGTTGTGTATCGTGGTGGTTTGATTGTATATAGCCGCCACTAGCTGATTGGCCGACCCATCGGAAGTGTAAATATTCCACAAGTGATTTGCTGAGTAAGTCTTGCACATCAACAGTTGCTCTTGGGTCTCTGGTGTGCCAGGACAGATGTACTTAAACCCATTTGGATCAAGGTAGTCTCTTGCTGATGAAACTATCTTCAAGAGAAGAAATAAATAACTGCAATAGAATTAGATGTTGTGATCCTTAAATAGTACCATTATTTATTATTTCCTTACCTGATAGGAAGCACAAGGCCCATTTTGATTTTCTAATTTGAGGAAAATTTCGGCAAATTCAATCAAACTAGACAACATTGATAAGTTCAAAATGATTATTTCCTATAAAGTTTCAGTGTTTTGGGCTAAGCATGCATTAGGTACAGTCTATTTATAACTATGCTGTATGAATATTACGTCAATACAATTATGATAGTTGACAACTATATTGAAAAGGTCAACAAAATACAAATGGATTGATTCATTTTCGTATCTTTTAAAGTTATTGCTTAAAACGTTGTCTAGTAAGGTACTAAGCAAGTTCAGTTATTTATAATATATGTGTGTATGTGACAGTTCCTCTAGTAAAACATTCATCAGCTTTTACCAATGATTATTATAATACTTTTATCTATACATAGATCCATAAATGAAAGCATTATTCCCACTGCATGCCAGTCCAACTGATCTTCCTAATTATTGCTACTTGTCTGTTGTACTTACTGAATTTCATCGCTTTAGTTGATGCTCTTGCCTTATAGTACTCCAATAGCAGTGTTTATAATAATGCATGGGAACCAAGACAAACTAGAAAAGAAGCCTTTCAAGTGATCAAAAACTAAAATTCAGAGCATATTGGCAGAGAATATTGAGGAGGTGAGGGGAGGGGGAAAGGGACAGGGACAGGGACAGGGAAGCTGGTAAAATAAAAGTAACAGGCGAATAAAAAAAACTATAGAAATCATCCTAATGACTATAGCTAATAGATAGCTCTGACTTCTTATTATAAACATAAAGACAAAATTTGAAGATTTTTTTCATTCATAATAATAAAGGAATCAGTACATTCACTCTATAACATAATATACAGGTTTGTGGTTATTTTTGTGGTTATAGGTGATGGAACTGGGAGCTTCAAGACAGTGAATTTGGAAGTGTTTAAGCTGGAAAAAGAGAAATTATTTTCCTTATCTCTATAACTTGGTATACTGATACTTTAATACCTGGAGTTTCATGTGAGCCTGATTTTGTGGGCACACGAAATTTGAATCTCAAAATATTTTAAATTTTAAGAAAAAAAGTGTTTAAGCCAAGATTTTTGAATTTATTGAGTTATATCTCTAAAATTTTGACACATGATGTAAAATTGCCTTACAATTATTATGTATAACTTTGGTAGCTATACCTTGAAAATTAAGTGAGTTGTGGCTGTTGTTCACCAAAAAAAAATTACGCTGGGTAAGGGTCATCAAATGATGATGTTTAGAGCGGGTTGTGGGCCTTAAGTACACGTAAACGCAACGTCACAAAACAGCGCATGCGTATTTGTGTCATAAAGCACGAGAGGTGCCAATTTACCGCTAATTGTTGCACGGGTATGGCTGATTTAGCTACGGTTGTATCTCAGGCCCTAGGTATCAAGTTTTACGGTGCTACTGCCTATCACGGCCAGCGTTTTAGCTGCTGTCTGGAGCTGCACCACCCGTAGGACTCCAACCGCATCACCGTGATGTTGTCAGAATACCGAATGCTGGGAGCCTTGGGAGTATTAAACTCCTTCAGCTTTTCTTCAGCTCTTGAAAAAGAGGACCTCTTGGATAGGCTTGGCTCCAAGTTAGTAATACCAGCCAACAATTCTGACTGATTTTGACTTCGCTTACTGCTGCTAGTAGAACGATGAGAATCCATACAGCCGCTTGCAGTTAGGGAAAGTCCCGTCTTACCGCTGAGGGAAATAACCATTCGACCTTAGCTCGTTAACTAGCTACGTTTAATGATGAACTACTGCAAAATCTTGACGTCAACAAAAATGGCGTAAAATGTATTAGAGTGAATGAGAAAAGTGCTGTTCTCCATTTTCCATTCTCTAAATAGGCAGTTTTACTATTGCAAACATTATTGGGATGATGAAGAAAAGTGTATGTTAAATGACTGTAGTGAGGGTCTATACATAGTTTTTAAAAATCCACTCTTTGGAAGCACTGTAGCTACGCTAGTTTTCTCATCATTTGTGCTGGATCCCACCAATGGTCATATATAACTAATGGGACTTGTAGCAGTCAGAATACAATATGAATACATTCATTATAACAAGCAAGAATTAAGATAAATACGTGTATTTATATAGAATACATAGACAGATCTAATATTCTACCAATAATAATCTCATCTCAGATTAAAATTCTTTAATAGTTTTTATCAGTAACTCTCATTCCCCATTGGGTAAGTGTTTATAGCTATTATATATAGCTATTACTATCTGAAAATACCCTAAAGGTATCACTGGATTTGATCAGAGTTCAAACATGTACATGATATAAAAAAAATTGAAATGCCTAATTATTTGACCACAATCAATATAGTTTATTCAATAAATAGCTAAGTCAGTTGTACCCATAGGCATACTTTACAAAAGACAAAAATTACTCACCGAACTAGCCTGACAGAACATTACCCACAGGGAGAGCCTCCAGTCCTGGTACGCTGTTGTTTCCTTGACTATCTGACTGGAGGCGTCGGGACGCTGGGACACTTTGAGCCGCGGACAAATCAGACCACATTCCAGCCATATTGTATAACACGCGCGATTACAACGGTCGGATTGCCGCCATTGCCTATTGGACGCCATTGCCTATTGAACGTCATTGCCTATGAACGCCAGTCTGTGGATAGGATATACAGCTCCTCCCCTCCCCTCTCCTCCTCCATAGACGGAATAGTGTAACTTCCTTTTGTTTTTATGTGTTGTTGTTGTTTTTTATCGCATTTGTCATGCTTTGTTTTTTCATTACCTTGCATCATGTTGTTGTTTTATTCTTCAAATTGTATTTTTGCGTAATTTTGAAAACAACAACAACAACATTGAACACCTTTTAATAGCTGCCAAGTATTGCTTATTCTATTCTGTGAAGGAAAAAGCTATCTACTGTCCGACTTAAGACTGCGTGCGCTTACGTTTCGCAAGTTACGCAGGGTCTGACAACACGGACCCCACAGACCGGACTAAATTTGCGAAAAACTCGCGCACGGCGAGCGCGCATGCCTGGGGACTCCATGAAAAATTTGTCTAGAATAGAGCTATAGTCCTTTCTTGTTTCTCTTTCAGTGTCAATAAGTTGAAGAGAGAAAGATTTATTACTTACCAAGCAGCATTCATTTATTGTTGTCAGCATCAACATAACATTTTTGTAAACATTGCCGTTATTTACTAGCATTCCATTGTTGTTTTGCATATTATCATATAATTATAATTGTTCTTATTGTTACCATTGCCATAATAATTTTATTAACAATAACAACAAAATTTAAAATAATAATAAAAATGATAACAACAATAAAATAACGATAATAATAAAAATTGTGGGGCACCTTTGAGTTTGAGGATGTAGGCTTTATAGCTACTCGGACTGCCCTCAGAAATGCATAACTGCCACCAGAGTCGATCTATATTATAGCTGATATTTCACCCTCAGCAGTAACTAAATCAAATACTCCTCCAATGCTCAGATGTATATAAAGGAGCAATTAATTAATAGCATGCATGAGATGTGTGAAGGTAATTACAACCAAAGACTTATTGAAGATATGATGGGATAGTTAAATATTATATGGCCGTCCATCCACAAGTGTAACATAAAAAGAAAGGAGGCACTGACTGTGCTCATTCGGTGAGAGCACAGAATGTTTTAGAACAGTTAGGTAAGTTACAGGTGTGATTATGCAGTGTGTGATATGATATCTCTTTATTCTTCATCCTCTTGTGGGCAGCCCCACAATTATAGTGACAATAAATATTATTATCATGTACTGAACTCGGGTACTCCCATAGAGTAGTTAGGTGTGAACAGGACTAAAGAAGTCAAGTTCAGAATTGACCAAGCCAGGTGCTTCAACTTAGTATTGACAGAGTTTTTGGTTATAATTGTAAATTCTCGGCTTTGTGGGCCTTCAAGCAATACAAGACTGAAACAGTAATGGTGTACCAGCTACATATATATGCTGGTCTACAGATGACATGACAGGAAATTAAAAGCAACAATAGACAAAGAATATGAAAAGGGATTGAGCCCTTTCAACAGTCTGGGTGTCTGCCTCCAGCTAAGGTGTTGATAGGTGGGTGGGTGAACAGACCACAATATGTAGGAATAGATTGGGAGAGGTTTGAAATGATATTAAGATAAAGTTGTAAGTGGATTAAATAGATAAATAACAGATAATAAATAAATAGGTAGATAAATAAATAATTAAGTATACGTGGGTAAATAGATAATGGGGAAATAAATAGGTAGGTAAATAATAATAAATAAATAATAAATATTAAGCAGGAATATGGTAGGTAAATAATGACTAAATAAATAAATAATTAAGCAGGAAAATTAGTTTAGATGGAAAGCCAACAAAGATAGGTCACAGGAGCGTCCAAGATTATACATGTCATGTAGAAAGAAAGTGATTCACCTAGAATTAAACTTTGTAGGTGCTAACCTTATGGCAAATTGCCATGTTCGTCTTACATACATAATGTGTATGGAACAGGTCGGTTCTTTTCCCCCTGTAGACTAGTGCCAAACCATGAAAACCTTCTACAGTATTTGTAGTCAACCTTCCATGGTCTGACACATAGTCTTGCGGATGTGCTGACATATCATTCATCAATTTTGAAAAGGCAGTGACTTGTGCCTTACAAGTGACCCTGTGCTTGGTGGTATAGGCTGTTCCATCCTCATTGAACTAAACAAAAATTAAAAAGTATTCTGTTGCAATAGCTAGAATGAAATGTTGGTTATGTTATTTCTTTATTTATTATTTATTTATTTATTATTATTATGATTATATTTTACCTTAGGGTGATGGCACCATGATGAATCGTGGTTATTATGACAGTAATGCTGAACCATATTCAGCAAACCTTCTGAAAAATCCTTGTAAGGATTTTCAGCTTCCTGTACTCTGTCGGATGAAATCAAGTTGCTGAGAGCTGTCTTGCAATGTGACATGAACTCATCAGTCATCCTCTTGCACTTGAAATTCTCCTTCTTACACTATTGCAATTAAGTAAGTATTCATAATATGTGTAGAGATAGCTATTTTTTCAATAAATTAAGTATATGTGTTCATATCTGTATTGCTGCTATATGCACTTACATCACATTGATACTTCTTAATTTTCTCTAAAGCCTTGTGCAGATTTTTGGCGCTATGATTGGAACAGTACGTGACCATTCCCTCCGGAAAGTGACGAGAATATGTTGCATTTGAGGATGTGTCCTTATCACATATCATTTCCGCAACCACAAATTCAGCATGTTTGGCCTTGTTGAGAAGCTCATCCAACATGTCTGTTTCAGCGCCAGCAGACGTCCCACTCCAATTGTGACCAGGGCCTCGTTTGGTTCTGTGACAAAACCAAGCAATTTTTCCTGTCATGTGGTCGTGAAGTGTGGCCGAAGAATTATTGGAGTAATGACCTCGCGTCAAATAAAATCCATCAAACTGAGCTACCCATTTTGTTTGTTCACCTCGCGCCATTATCTGCATTCGAACCTGTTCACAGGACCGTTCCGCCAAGTCAGTAACACATTCTTCTAACTTGCTCAGAATTCTGCTCCACTGTGTGTTTGAGCAAGGTGGACGGCCAAGGAGTCCTGCTAGTCGCTGGTATTCAACATGAAGATGCCCACTAATCAGAAAAGACAATACGGGGTAATATTGCCGCCATGAGCACGTGGAATTGTGAATGGTAAGACTGTTGGAATGTCGCAAGCCTACATTACCAGGAGATACCAAACTTGGCACTGACTGAAGATACTCAACTGGCAATCGTGCTTGTCTAGCAGCAGTTGTGAGACACTCCACCACTGACTGAATATCAACCTGTGTGACAAGGAGAAAAATTAGGTAATTTCATAGGGTAGATGTGTCTTCAATAAATTTCATTATCACATCTCTGGTGCCATTTAGTAAATCTCTCCCCCCCCCCCTTTTTTCCACACCCACACCCACATTCACACATCCACAATAACTAAAGCTAAGACACATGTTAATTTTCTTTTTTTCCCCTTCTTTTTGCAATGTGGGAATGGGAGGACTTTTTTTGGTTACTTGGGGTGAGGGGTAGGTTATGTCTGTGTGTTTGTTTTTGTCTGTGAAGAATTTTTTTTGTGCATGTGTCAGCACCTGATTACACCAATACCACCTGATAACATTGTTTTCACATTAATTTCCACTTTCTCCCAACCAACCCTCATCCTCTCCCCAGAATAATAATTTATAATTTAATAAATAATAAAGCTCAGACATACATGTAAATGGCATTGCAGTTAGGTGGTTATTATTGTTCTTTTTTGTACAATGTGAGTGGAGGTGTTTTTTTTTTTGATAACATGGGAGGGGGTTATGTCTCTTTTCTCTCTCCTCCCCCCTCTCTCTCTCTGTGTTTTTGTCTGTGAAATTTTTATTTTGTGTGTGTGTGTATCAGCACCAAACACATTGTTTGTTATGATAAAATTTAATATATTTGTGTGTGTGGGTGTGAATAGTTAGGGGATTTTTTTAAACATTTTGTGTGTTTGTTTGTTTATTGTTTGTGTGTCAGCGCCTATCACACTGCTTTCACATTGATTCTTTCCCTCTCTGGCCACTTCCCCCCACCCCTCAAAAAAATTGAATAAAGAATAAATAAATACAATAGCACTGCTACATAATATAATAAGTATTACTGACCGATTCAGTGCCTTCATCCTCTATGTGTAGGATGTCAGTCTGACTACAAGTGGATGTGGATTCCGTGACAATTTCCTCGCCTGCCAGAAAGATGGAATCTGTAGCATCATCACTGTCCACAACTGTACCCTGTTATTATTTTTAATTATATATTTTTTTTGCATTCATGAAATTTTTATTTTGGGGGTATATATTACTGAATGGAAATCTTCAGCCATTTCTCCACTGTCCAAGGGCTCATCAATGTTTGCTCCTGAATATCCCATGTTGGTACTCTGAATAGAATGTATATTTTTATTTATTTATTAATTTTATTATTTCATTTTTTTTTTTTGCCGAACCTGTATTGAAATCTGCTCTTCACCAGTTTCCTGGGAGCCAGCCTGCACACTTACCCCTGGAGTTTTATTTATGCTCCATATAAACATACAACTGAACACACAACTGAATTACCTCCAGCTTCGCAACATCTTTTTGATCTGGCTGCTTTCAATTGCAATTTCCTCTTCAAAGAGTATGTGGGGGTCTTTTTTCTCCTACCCATACAGCTGACTATCTGAAGTCTAGATCTTACCTCACCAGTAAGCAGCTACTTTGATGGTCGCTAAATTGAATTGCCACAACTCCGCAAATATTTGTTGCCTCGTGAGTTTAGTGGGAAGTAAGAGTGATTACGTAATGCAATAGTTACGCAGTGAAATCATGCATGCGCGTTGCTATGTATGACCACCCTTAATAAAAATACATCATTTCGACATATCTATATGTGTTATTCTTTTATCTATTAGTGAATTATCACTATTGTTATTGTGTGTCTTTAGATACTGTGGACATTACGAAACTTGGTATCTGTGTTGCTGTAGGAAAGCCAATATTGATTGTACAACTAATGAGTGTTGGTCCAGCAAGCAGGGACTGAGTCGTCAAGTCTTGATTTGCAGTATCACTTCTTGATGAAATACTAGAAATTGAAGGCTCAGGCTACCTGTATGAGCTCAAGACATACAGAGCTGGAGAAAGATCCATTTTAGTGGTCAGGCCAAGAAAAGGTGTGGTCATGGGTGTGGCCAGTATACAGAGATATGTAATGAAATGTGCCACTTTTAACTGGACATGTGTTTTAATCAAATGACAAAGAATTACACTGCAAGTAACAATAACACATAATCTTTCTTATGTGATCATTGTTTGCAATGAAAATGTTTATAAATATGACTCCAAAGTCTGTTTTTTTTTCTCCATGAATATGTAATGTCATCCCCAAAAAGTGGTCAGGCCATACCCTAACCAGCCTGACAATGTACTCCGACCCCTTTGTTGTTCTAGTGAGGCCTTTTTATAATTGTTGAGACTTGGCATATTTTTATGTCCAGTTAATTGAATAATTTGGGTTTCTGGTATATTATGTTTTGTGAGACAAGTTACATCGTTTTTCTTGCTGAATGGTTTGTTTTCTTCCCAGACAATCCTGCAGTTGCAGCCATCCTCTTCATTATTGTGTTAATCCTGTCATTACCCATCATTTGCTTATTGTACCAGATGTTGTCATTTAATTGATTATAGTTTACAGCCGAATAAAAAGCTGAAATAATTGACAGCTGAAATAATTGACATAAACATCCCTTATAGTGAGTGGTTCATCACTCACCAATTATCTTTTGCAGTGATCAAAATAATAACATATTAGTCTACGCTGTTGACTGTTTTTATTTTATTTTTGTTTTTGTTCTATTTGTATTTTAGCCTATACAAATGTAGCATAGCTCCATACCCTACCCACAATTCTAATACAAATCATTTCCAAGTGCCTTAGATGATTTATCTGCAAGGTATAACAGAATGAGGATGTGGCATAATTACTATGTTAATGATTCAGTCATTCTCGGCTGAAATTATTATAACAATAGCAAATTTTCTCGTTCTTACAACCAATAATATTGTTAATTAAAACTTAACCCGACGTTTTGACTTCTTGCCGAATATAGTAGGATATAGTAGACAGTAAGCGTACCCTCCAGAAATCTTGCTGTTTACATTGTGTTAGTATATCACCACAGAGAGTTTGACCACAGTTGACCCCTGAAGAAGTAGAAGATGCCGAGGAATACATCAGAAAACTTGTCAAACAAATGGCACCAGACGCCTCTGGAACCACTTCCACATCACCAGCCAACAGCCAAGAGCAAGCCGAATAAATTGCCGCCAGTTATCAAGTGCCCTCTGTGCACAGACAAGCACAACTTAGTTTGGTGTCAACCCTTCGCCCACTATGACGTAGACAAAAGAAACAAGTTTGTTTGGGAGAAACGATTGTGTACTAACTGTCTAGGAGATGGACATGGCTACACGCACTGCCCCTCCAAGTACACCTGCCGAACGTGCCACAATAAACACCACACGATGCTGTATCGAGAAAAGTCCACCAGAGAAGCCACGAATACAGTCCTTTGTGTCAAAGTTCAACCACATAATGTGGATTCAGACAAAGCTGACAGTGACGTGACAATCGTGGAGACAGCTATGGTGGCAGCGATGTCAGGCAGCGTCACACCAGAAGGTTGGTTACTACAAATAATGGAACCCTTAGTTAATTACTCACTATTGCTCAAGTGATTCTTACCACAATAGCAAAGTTTTCAGGGTTTCCTGGTTACTCGATAGGTTGGTTATGGAACCCTTGGTTAATTACACTCACTATTGTTCAAGTGATTCTTACCGTACTTTAGAAAAGCCTATTCTTCTTAGTAAGTGGCACACCAGAAACCCACTCCACACTTACTCACATTTTGAATGTCCATAGTAATAATCCTGTGTACACTATGTTATATGGTTCAAGTTGAGTAATTTTCAATTTTAAGCAAACTTTATCTGACTCATTTTAATGATCTGATTCTTTTAAAAAGGGTTTGACACCCTTCGAAATGGTTTGAATAGTTTGACCAGCCTGTTCTAAAATAGTCTGGCCAGTGGTCTGACCTGTTTTTTTAAATGGTCTGGCCTGTTTTAAAACAGTCTGAGGTTTGGAAATGGTCTGGCCTATTTTAAAACGGTCTGGCCCGTTGTAAAACGGCTGGACCATTTTAAAACAGTCCAAGTTTGTAATTGGTCTGTAACATATATATGTTAATGAATTTTCTAGTTAATTAAATAGTATACGGCAGTTTCCCCTCGTATATTATGTGACAGTACATGCATCTGAAGTGACTTCTTATTAATTATAGAATGTACGACAGTTTCCCCTCGTATAATTTGCGATGGTGGACGCATCTGAAGTGACTCCTTATCAATTAAGGAGTGTACGACAGTTTCCCCTCGTATAATTTGTGATGGTGGACCCATCTGAAGTGACTCCTTATCAATTAAAGAGTGTACGACAGTTTCCCCTGGTATAATTTGTAATGGTGGATTGCATCACAAGTGGCCCAAAATCATAGGACTCAAAACTGAGCAGTTGCTTCACAATGACACCATTCTTAGCAATTTTTCTTCCTTAAAATTTACGTCTTGGGAGGGGATGAGGGGAGGGGAAAGGGGGAGGGGGGGGGGGGAGAAAACTTCTAACATTCACTAATAATGTATTTACCATATATAATATGGGGCATGCAGGCCTCTATATTCACATTAAAGCAATCTACTTCAAGTATCCCTCTACATAATTTTAGCAGTTCAATGTGATGAATTCTGGCTTAAACGTGGAGTTCGAAGTTATAATTCAATGTTGTTCTCTTATGGCCTTGTTTACAACATTCTGGGTATAAAAGGTGAATCCCGGTGTACCCTTTGACCAAGCTCCTTCTCCATTCCAGAATGGCTCACTATACATCAATTATGTTTAATACGAGTGTCAACACACAAACAGGTGTTATATAATCATTTTTGTTTTTGATAATATAGCAGAGTAATAAACTCTAGCTCCTATCAATGCTGTGTGTGTATACCAAATTACTTCTTGATTGAAGGTGATCCCTCAGGATAGCATCTAGCAGTACTTGACAGTATACTGTAAATCCAGTGTAGTTAAATTTAGCTGTGTCAATGGCCAACAGTTCTCTTCTTTTTATCCCGCAGTTTTCGCCTCACATTGTTTTTTGTTTCCTTATGTTGAGGTCCTCACGACTTATTCTTAGCCTGTTTCCAGTTTGTCTGTGTGCTAAGTTGCTGTAATTTGTTCTTTTCTAGGAAATTGACCAAAACTGGCCGCCACCTCTTTGTGAAATCAGTACCCGGCTTATGGCCTTTCATACACAATATCTAGGACTTGTTTCCAAATACAGCATGGAAAACCCTTTCTTTAGCTAAAATTTACTAAGACATAGTTCAAATTAAAGGAGGAAAAACTGTTGCGTACTTTTTAATTAGCTAGAATTCATTATTACATGTGTCTACGCTTCAAAATAAAGGAGGGAAAACTGTTGTGTACTCTTTAATTAGCTAGAATTCACTAACACATGTGTCTACGCTTCAAAATAAAGGAGGGAAAACTGTTGCGTACTCTTTAATTAGCTAGAATTCACTAACACGTGTCTACGCTTCAAAATAAAGGAGGAAAAACTGTTGCGTACTCTTTAATTAGCTAGAATTCACTAACACGTGTCTACGCTTCAAAATACAGGAGGGGAAACGGTTTAATTAGCTAGAATTCACTAACACGTGTCTATGCTTCAAATAAAGGAGGGAAAACTGTTGCGTACTCTTTAATTAGCTAGAATCACAATGTTTCTACACTTCAAAATAAAGGAGGATGCATATTTTTTAATTAGCTGGAATTCATAATAATAATGATTATAATAGTTATAATAATAATAATAACAATAACAAATAATAATAATAACCACAATAACAATAACAATAAGTTATAGTAGTAATTATAGTTTTATTACTAATAGTGTAATTGTTGTGTTATCATTGTTATTATTATGGCAATGGCAACAAGAATAATTATAATTATAATGTAATAAAGCAGTGGAATACTATTACAATGCATAAAACAATGCTATGTTGACATTAATTCTTTAAGATATTCCTGTTGAGGTTGTGTACTGTCAACTATTTTAAATACGGTTATATTATAATTTCACCAAAGCTTATTAAAGTGTAGTTATGGAAGCATCACTGACAACAAAATAATTTCCATTTATTAGTGCTGTCTGAGCTATTTTTTTCTTACCTTTGCCATGTATAACAGATATTTCTCTTCCACTCATTGCCACCAAATAAGAAACAGGGTAGTAATAAGTTGGACCTGGAGAGACTAGTTTACACGAAGTCCGGGCATGCGCGCTCGCTGTGCGCGAGTTTTTCGCGAATTTAGTCCGGTCCGTGGGTCCGATCCGGTCCGTGGGTCCGATCCGGTCCGTAGGTCCGGTCCGGTCCGTGTTTTAGTCAGACCCCGCCTCAAATGGTAAAGATCGCTCCATCCACACAGCTCCTCTCCTTTTTGCAGCTGATGCTGCCAGCATGACCACTCCCCCTCACTCTCAAATACTGCACACATTGCAGCAGCAAATCATTCTGGTTCCACGTATTCAGAAATGGAGGCGTTCCCTGAAGTGATGATTTTATTCCTCCTGGGATGTTTCTGCACCTCGAAAGCTGAACTGAACTTCGAGCGTTCCAGATACTTGGAGGTGTACCCAGACCCAGAGGACGATGGGTTCTTGGACGGGAGGACTCCGCTATACTTCGCTCTCATTCAGAGCCTGGGGGGAAATGGTAGTCTATTTGATGGTTCTGGATCGGTGGCTGGAGTTAAAGTGGCACTGGACAGGATCAACAACGATACGTCCATACTACCTGGATATACACTGCATTATACCTTCTCTGACTCCAAGGTAGGTGACTAACTAGCTAGTTAAAGCATTGGCATTTAGGAATCCTTCTAGAGTAGAAGCTCCTCCATATGCCTGACAACTCAGTACTGCCTGTTAGGGTTAGGGTTGTCTGTAATAATTAGTCCAAATGGATTAGTGTAAGTATTTTACTCAATTTTCTCTCATCTGGTGCCTTAGGCCCAGACACTTCCTGTAGCTAACTCAACTTGAGGGCAAAGACTTGCATACAACCTGCAAAAACTGCTACATCATACAAATTAGCACACACTTGCAAGAAATATTATCGTCACATAATACAGCTTATAAAAAGTGCCCCTTCCTCCCTCCTTCCCCTCTCCCCCCCCTTGGACAAGTGGCTGGTTTTAGAGGTGGTCGTATAAGAGAGAGGAGGTGGTCGTATAAGAGAGAGTTAGGTGTAATCTATAACTTTATAAGACTTAATACATTATGGACTTAACATACTTGAGGTAGTCAACACTTTGACTGGCCATTATCAGTATTTTAATAGTTTTATTTCTGTATGCGAAATATTCTCTGGTATGTGGATGTGCCTTTCCTCTGTACCATCAACTTTAAATTTAATTTGTTACTACTTTTCATAATGAAGTGTTTGTTTGCCCGCTGGTTGTAGCTCAGTGGCAGAGCGCTTGTGCGTTAAGCAAGCGGTCCTGGGTTCGATTCCCAGTGGCGACCAAATATTTTTAATTCTGTATAAAAAAAGCCTGTGAAAGAAAGAGAATACGTCGAATGAAAGAATTTGTGAAGTGAAGTGGTAGTGTATGACATATCTATTTTTCTGTCACATGTCCTGTAGCTCCCAAGTCTGTAGTCATACAATAGGTAGGCTTCAGACACCACACCCACCCCACCCCGCCTACTCAATTGCCCCTCATCTATTTATTTATTTATTTGTTGTTGTTTTTAATTAATTAATTAATTAATTTATTTATATATTTATTTATTTATTTGTTTGTTTTTGTGTGTGTACGCACAAAGCCCCTATTAAAAATGGCAGACATAAATTGTGTTGTGTTCTTTGTTTAATCGTTTTCAGTTTGCTGTAGTAGCTCTTCCCGGGGGAGCAACTCTGTCATAAGTATATCTGCTTGTGTCTTTGTTTGAGGGTGGGTGTATTGTTATAGTTTAGTACCTTGTTTGGTATAGTAAGTACATACTACCAAGTCCATATTATGGGATTCATGAATATGATGTGTGTGCGTGTGTGGAATCTGGTTTATCTATATACTAACACACACACGTGCACATACACATGAACACGCACGCACACATGCACGCACACACATGCAATTGTAAATGCAAATTCTCTTGCAACTGCTACCGGTTATGTACACTTGGCAGAGCCAGGACGCCTGTGCACTAAGCAAGCACTGTGAGCCGTGCAAGCGAAGCTCCTGGAGCTGGGCTAGGAACTCGCAGGAGAACAGACCTTTCCTCACAACAAGTGGTGTGCAGGGCTTCATACAGAGGAGTGGGGGCCCTGGAATTTCCCCTCCCCCCAAGAAATCTGAATTTTTAATTTTAAATGGTACATAACTCTGAGCAAAATTCTTTTATTATTAAAAAAAAATGTAAATGAAAGCACAATTCTTCTATTTTTTTTGGTTTGAAAATCTCTAGAACTTCATCAAAGTTTACAGCCGAAAGCTCAGGACCCTCAGTGGCAATTCTTATGAGCCGACCAAGGGTTTGGTCAGTGATACTGTTGCGTGACAGGTTTTAATGAGTTTCATATAGCTGAAAGATCTTTCAACTGAAGCTGTCCTAGGTAGGAATAAAAAAAGTTCCTCCCCCCAGAAAAAAATCCTGTATGAAGGCCTGGTGTGGGCACCCGAAGTCCCACCTGTACTACTATCACTGGCTCACACACACATATGCATACATATGCACACATGCACACACACATGCATGCATATGCACACATGCACACACACCGTATCTGTGCATTTATTGTGCATGTGTACTTGGTTATTTTATTCTGATACTACAGGCGTGTGTACATATGTACCTATCTGACAAGTAGATCACAGATTAAGCCCCTGCCCTGCCCCACCCCCTTCTATGATCAACCCATATATCAATGTGTTCAAAGGTTCTCAGTTTCTGTGTGACAGAAGGTTCTTGTTGCTCAGGTTCCAATCATAGCCATCCATTGAACTAAGTTGTCTATACTAACTGTCTGAAGTGTCCATTTTGAAAACTAACACAAGTTAATGTCTCAGACATGTACCCTCAGCACTGCTATACACTAGCTACCAATTATGAAACAATTTCTCGGACAAAAAGAATCTCCTCTGGTGTTGCTAGACTAGATATCAGCTAATGAAATAGAGCTCATGCAGTGGAGATGGTAGATGTAGTGCTGTCTGTGTAAGGGAAACTAGGTATCTGTAGTAACATACAAGGGACACTCACTGATAGATCCAATGCATGCACCAAATCAGTAAACTTTAAAAGAAAAAGAACAAAAAAAAAATTGCAAGCAGCAAGAATTTATTTTCTCACTTGTTTACAAGATAAGGATAGGCCCAAATATGTTATTTAGGTCAAAACTTAAGAAATTTAATAAAATACGTAAATAATTTGGACGTTTATTTATAAATGAAGAGCATAGATTAGAGTACACATAAACAATTGCCTGTATTGGTTTCCTTGTACATTATAATTTTCTATAAACTTAGAGTTTTGTGCCCATTGCTTAGGAAACCAGCCTTCAAGTCTGTCGTAGAAGGTCTGACTGACAGACAGAGTGAATGATATAACCTTCTCATGCATGAGGGTTTAGTGTGTGTATGTGTGTGCTCTACACATACTACAAATAATGTACATGCATTTACACGAAGTCATCGAAACACTACCTCCAGGTGTTGGCGAGCGAGCGTAGCGAGTGAGACACTTACAGGGGTAACACAATCGAAAATCGGGGATGTTTATTTATTTATTTGTATATATGTATGGACGTACGTAAGGCATTTTTGTACTTTGACCCTCGCGTTTTTGTGTTAGTTATGTGGTCTACCCCGTCCCAAACTTCACTAAACAGAATCCTCTGGTTTATCGATCAGTACCCGTATCACCCTACAAATTGAATTGTTTACCGTTTTGAATTCTTTTGCGGGTGCAGTTAAAACTTGAAAACTTAAGGGACTTCCATTTCTATTCGAGTTAGTGGCGGTGGTAAGTCAATGCGCTCTTTGTCATGGTTATAAGCCCTACTCAACAGTATTTACTTAAAATGCATTGTCCACTAGACGAACCACGAAGGTAAGTCTTGCATAGGTATGTTCAGTTGTGTGAAAGTATTGTGCGTTACAACTACTATTAAGAATATCACAAAGAAAAATTTAAATAACGTGATTTGATTTTGTTGCTTCTTTTTCAATTCAAACTGTTGCGGGATTGGTTACTATGACATTGAAAACCCTTTACCTCATACGTAATTTAAAAACTCGACTTTATTTTAATAGCTTGAGTGTTAGTTGTAAAATCAAATTTAACAATAGTGTAGTGTGAGGTTCGCTCGCCATTTTGTGCTCAAGCACACCACTAGTTTAGTGATTAAATATTAACATTTTTTGTTTTTCCTGCTGTTGTTTGTTATTATTATCATGTCTTTACTTTCAGTGCAGCAGAACGACTAGTCTGGAGGCTTTCTTTGAAGAAGCTCTCCGTCCTCCTACCAAGGTAGCCATCATCGGGTCAGGATGTTCTCCAGCGACTGAACCTACGGCAGAAATCTCTCACTTCTTCAACTTGTCACAGGTCAGGGTTTAAACTGTAGTATAAACTATTTATCAACTAGGTGTGTGCCTGTGCACAAGTTAGCCCTTGCTATGTGTTCGATGTTATGAACTAGAGCACCCAGGGTGAAAACCCCTCAGCGCGTTATTACATGACTAAGATTTCTTCTGATAACTTCAACTTCTAACTACCGAGGACACGTGCGGTTAAGAGAAATACGCAAACTACAGTATAAGTGGTCACATGACTGCTGTATAAGTGGTCACATGACTGCTGTATGACGTAAACCAATGTACGTGAAGGGTAAGGGTCGTTGCATCTAGCTTGCGCTTGTTTGGAGCTGAAGTTTCTCACATTTACTCGGAAACTAGCTCGAAATTTGAAATGTGGTCAATTTAAGGGACTTAAATTCTCCTAATGCGTCAGGTCATACTTGTTTTAAAGGTTAGTTCTCAGCTATTTATGAAATGGAATGCTGACAGACAGACAGATGGACAAGCGCACTACTATAACTCTCTCGCGCATGCGCGCTGAAGGTTGACAATAGGATTTTTTAAATGCATGCAGGGAATACACTTTTAAGAGTCTGTAGTCACTTCAGTGTGTGGCTTCATACTGCACTTCAACTTCTAGAAAATTCGTCCTGCAAAATATAAATTTGCGCCAAGGGCTGTAGCTAATAGTGAGTTCTTTCTTCTTTGGTTTATGGATCTAAATATAAATTTGCCATGTGAAATATTTGGCAACACACTCAAGTCAAAAGTGCATTTGCCATTTGAAGGTGCTGAGAGAGAAGTTATGTTATGTTTTAGTACCTCAGGCTTTTACATATGTATGTTCCGCAAAGCCTTCTTAACCGATTAATGCCGAAGGACGCGAAAACGCGTCAATTAAGAAAAATCGATAACCGCGAAGGACGCGAAAATGCGTCAAAAAAGCGTCTTCGCGTCCATTTCGCCCTACAGCTTTGTGGAGTCAAGGACGCCACCAATCGCAATTGCAGACGATTCTATATTGTTGTAAGTATATTTTAGGCTTATAAAATACATAGACTGCCATAAGAAAATGTTGAGTAAATTTTGTCACAACAATAAGACTTCTTTCTGATAAAGTATAAATTGAAAATATATTTCATAATATAATAAAGGTACACAGAATATTTTTTAAGAAACCAATATTACTTTAGCTATAACTGCTCATGATAAAACAAGTAGAAAGCTATCTTGGCAAGTGGAACACTGGCACTTCAGCATCCTAGTGATGAAGACATTATTCTTGACCTGGCACAGCATGGCAGTGACAAGGATGGCAGTGACCAGAATGGCAGTAACTCTGATGGTAGTGACGAGGAGCTTGATGACAGCAAGAATGACTTCAGTACTGATGGGTGTAGTGACTGCACCAGTCACTAGATGGTCAAGGACTCTGACGAGAGAACGGAATTGATGATTCTGAAAGGTAGCGATTTCTACAGGAATTTTAACCACATTCTTTATAACAATAAGTAAAAATAAATATTGTTATACAACAGGTGAGACTGCAGGGAGCCCTCTGACATATACTTCTATTATGCTATGACCAGTTGCACTTGATAGTAAGATCACTAACTATTCTGTCAACAATGCAGCCTACCAGCACATCAAAAGTAAAGACACCTTGGAGTACCAAACTGAATACACTCAAATATTCTATCTTTTATTTGTGATGTACCTGTTTTCATGCACAAAAGCCATAAAAAGCTTCTCTGTTCACAAAATTTATAACAGATTGCTCAGTTCAAAATAAAACACACCCTAAATAAATATCAACAAATTCTTCCTGAATGTAAGACAGATGCGTGCAAAAACACTTTCTCTTACCTCTATGATCAAGTAGCAAACTGCTTCAACCATGAAACCATACTTCCAACCTTACTAGTGTGCTTACTAAGAGCCTCAGTGTGATGCCATAAAGGTTTTTGCCAAACGGTGCGAGTACTTCGTTATTTTTAAGTCGGGAACGGCTCCTTAGCGTCGAATTTATGCTTTCCCAATAGCCTAGAGCGTACTCTATCGTTCGATAATACTGTCCCCGAGGCAGTCTTCAAACGTTCGTCTTCTTTCTCTCGCTTAGTGTCACTCTCCCACCAAGCAATCAATCCTCTGTGTCTCGTGCCGCGCCCATGACCGCATTAAGTAAGGCGCAATTAAAATTTTTATTAGTGCATAGGTTAAAGTAAAGAAACTATGTTTTGCCCTAAGGCAAACCTGCTTTTCAAGCCCCAAAATTCGTTACTTAGTTGTCACTCCGCTAAGTTCATTACTCCGCCAAGTTCATTACTCCTTTCACTTCACAATGATATTTTTTAGGTATGTGCACAAAGTGTTATCTCATGGCTGTATTGCCAAGCTCATTACCAGAGTAGTTATAGCAACGGGGGGGGGGGGGGGGGGCCTGCAAGTTTTCTGAGTTTTTACAGCTACCTTTACTCTAAGCCTCTACCAGCCAGGTTAGAGCAGCTGCTATAATATCAGCTGGGGTTGTGGGGAGCCCCTAGTGAGTTTTCACCAACTTTACACCATGAGTTACCAAAAAACTCAGTGAAGATATCTAGTGTGAAATAAACCACTTATTACACTCTGTCAGAGTGATATGGCTAGACATTTCACTCTCACACTCACCTCTGGCTCTTGAAAATAAATTAGCCTGCTGGTGAAATATTTCACTGTATCACACTCTGATTCATGTAATAAGGACTATATATAATAAAGATCGATCTAAGGGAATGGTTAGGTCTATTATAGTGGGAACAACTTAAGCTACTACAACTTGGAGAGCTCAATATCTGGAAGCAGACAACTATGTAAGTGCAAAAATTTTTTTTTCGAAGGGTGCCTCGTTGTGCCAGGTTTTCCTGTAGAGCCAGGTTTTCCTGTAGACGGTCACAGTCTATGGGAAAAGGGGGCACTTCACGCAAAAATTGAAATTGAGATATACAGTAGAGGTCAAAAAAAAGTTCCCATAGGACCAGACTTTTTAGCGACTAACAGAAAAATAGTCTCTAGGGTAAGGAGACTTTTTAACGACTTTGTATCAACCAATGCACTACACAAGTCGCCAGCTGCTGAACCGACTTTTAAACCTGTTGTTTATTCTTTTAAAAAATGGTTAGCAGCCTAGTTTTAATCTGATTTTGCAGCTGCTACACATCAAGCAGGTGCTGCCCTGTACTTGTTTAACCACAATAACTGAAGTGCTCTAAAAGGGTTCTGCCCCTACCCTTAAAAAAGTCAGACTCAGAAAGGTCGCTAGAGAAAAAAGTCAGGTACAAAAAAAAAAAAAAAATGCCAAAAAAGTCGGCTAAACATGTCAAAAGTCTTCCGTACAGACTTTAGAAAGTCGTTAAACCGACTCAATGGGAACTTTTTTTTGACCCCTACTGTAGGCTCCAAAAGTAAGTCATAGGAAAAATTCTTTCTTTCTCCTATTTTTGTTTTTTGCAAAATTAGTCTTAGTGACCCTTACTCTAAGTCTACGCCAAATTTCGAATGCCAAAACAACTTAAAAGACCCCAAGCGTGCCGTGGAAAGACAAGCTACTTTTTATTCTCTCTCGTTCTCGAAGTACAATAAACGGGGAATGGCCGGAGTTTCAAACAAGCAGCTAAAAAAAAACGGCATAGCTTTGAGAATAGTGCATGCAATCTACAGCTTACCTCTGGTTGAAAGTTTACCACTACATGGAGTAGAGTAGCCAAGGATTCCGACAAGACAGGCTGTGAGACGCTCTGAAAGCTAAAAAAAACTCTACGCAAACTTCGTTAGTCGCCGTTAAAAAGCGGCTGTACGATTTAATTGCGTATGCGGAGTACGCCGTTAAGTATACGGAAACATTAATTATACCGGAAGTGGAAATTCAATTTATGTTTTCTCGATTTCTAGTTCAATTGCTTTGCAGAATACAGCCCAGTTCAACTACCAGTTTCTCTGCGCGTCAAAGGTTTTACCCTCCAGTATTTTAGCACTAAGTTGAGATAAATTGTAGCTTTTTATTAGCATAAAAAACTCAATTTTTTTGGTTTGAGTGAAGTGCCCCCTTTTCCCATAGACACATATAATTATATATATATATATATTTATTTTTTTTACCCAGAGTGTAGCAAGTGGTCTATAGAGAGCGTGAGAAGCCTGTGAGTCTTCACTTTCCTCCAGTAGTATCTATTGTTTGTTAGTGCATGGCTACAACTTCTAGAGAAGCCACTATATCCTGAGTGCATAGTTTAATTAACTATTGATACCAAAATAGAGAGTGCATAGGTCAAGAGGTCACTTGAGTGTTAGTGCTGTGGAATCAATTTTAATTAAAAATCATATTTTGGTCCATTCATTTCCAATGTTAAATGAGTAAATGAAAAGATAGTAAGTTAAAAAGAGTAAATTGAAAGAAATATTTAATAAACTAGAGCAGTGAAGTGCAAACCCTCAGCGCTAGTTAGCTAGTATGATAAAGAAAATAATAACAAAGGAAAAGTGTAGAAACAAAAAAAAGAAAGAGAAGTGGCATGAAGAGAGGCAGGAAAGAGAAAAAGACAATGAAGAGGGACAAAAGAAAGAGGAATGAATGAAAAAAGGTAGGAAGAAAAGAAAAAGGAAGAAGAAAGAAAGAAAAACAGTACACGAAAGAAAGAGGAAAAGAAAGGAAAAGGTAGGAAAGAAATTAAAAAAAGTAGGAAGAAAGAGGAAAATAAAGAAAAATAAGGCAAGAAGACAAAAGGAAAAAGAAAAAAAAAAGATGAAGAAAAAAAAAAGAAAAAAAAAGCGTCAACGAGGGTTCTAACCAGAGACTTTCAGGTTAGGTATTTGCTCACTCAACATCTACGCAACGCAACGCAACACCTCACGCTGAATGCATGTAATTGTTAGCTATTTAAAAGTGATTTGCAACCTGCAAGCTGGCTCATATGACAAGCAAGTTTTTTAAGGGGCGGTTCCCGCTGTAAGCCTACGATCGCACGGCTATGGAAAGACTCGCTTTTTTCTGGAAAATGAAGTCCAAAAATCAAAATTCTGGCATATTAAAAGAACTTACTTCGTGAAATACTGCTGTTTGATGCCGCTTTCAAAGCCTGGCTGGTTCCTACCTTCCAGAAGTGCCTGTTGACAGACAGAGTGACCGAATGAATACACTAGGACTACTGTAACCCTATTGCGCATGCGTGCTGAGGGTTAGTGACACTAGGACTACTGTAACCCTCTTGCGCATGCGTGCTGAGGGTTAACTAGTGATGTGCTTCAGCACAAATGGCGAGTGAGCTGATCTGACTGAAACTTAAATTTGAATGCTGACCGCACTAATAATATAATTTTTTTAAATTTTATTTGTGCTATTCTTTAGCAACACACAACATTTGACACCCAGATACACACTTGATCCCTGGATATACAAGCACAAGACTTACCATTGTATTCTTTAGCAACACACAACATTTTACACCCAGATACACACTTGATCCCTGGATATACAAGCACAAGACTTACCATTGTATTCTTTAGCAACACACAACATTTTACACCCAGATACACACTTGATCCCTGGATATACAAGCACAAGACTTACCATTGCATTCTTTTCATGACTTGACTATTATACTGTGGATTTTCAAAAGGTAAGCAATTAAATTTCATAAGCTTACCACCGCCACTAATAGAATGGATGCTTCACTCCACTGAGGCTATAAGACCTAACTGTGAACATCTGTCCTCTTCTGTCTCCATAGTTTTTTTTTTATTTAGTCTTTTTCCACAATTTCTTGCACCCACGCTAATGTTAGCATTTTAGTAGCCTCTGGGGGTTGGCATGCATTGACCTGCTGTGAACTTTGCCATATATTATATGTATATATATTTATACCAAATCTCAATTGAGACTCGTTAGTGAGAGTCTCATTTCGCTCGCCCAATAACTAATAATTCATAGTACAAATTTTCTCAGTTGTAACAGCTGATGTATGTTTAATTAAAACTTAATTAAAATTTGCCAGTCAGCTGAGAATGGCTGAACAACTCATGTATATATTGCAGCACCACAGGTGCAAACCCTCAATGTTACTATACACTAGCTAGAACACACACATACATGAACTCATGAGTGGTATAGCATACGAACACGTGTTAATTGACATTCACTGGCTGGTGGAGAGAGAAAAACTAACTCACTTGTAGCACTTCACGGGAAAATTTGGCATATTTGACCGAGTACCATACACTTCATGTGTGTATCTACGTCTGTAGCGTACAAAGGGGGAGGGGCTCCGTGATTGACCCCCCACCCCTATACTTATGGGACACAAATTAAAAAGGTGATTTCTCACATGAACACTGTTAAACATAGAGCACATTAGAGCTGGGCGATATTGGATAATCACAGGCGATACGATACTTACTTGCATTATCGCGATAAAGCGATATATCACGATATTTCATAAATAATATTTAACAAAGTAAATTTTATCCAAACTGAGCTTGCCATATTCATCAGCTTCCAGTCCAAAGTTAGTCCTCCGGGGTAAGACTGTGTTGCTTCCTTAAGCCAGAATTTAAACTCGCAGCCATTGCTAGCTACTTTAAAAACTTTGCTAGTACAGCGTTACGGCCATGTTTACAAACAACGAAACGGCTGTTCCTTTAATCTGTCATGCACGTGAAGTTCCCGCATTAATTTAACGACCCGTACCAACGGTTTTCTGAGAAAACGATAACACCGTGCAAATGCAATTGAAATATCGCTTCGCAATGTCGGGTTTTTATCGCGGTGCAACGATAATACCGGTATATCGCCCAGCTCTAGAACACATGCCCTTGGATCTCCCCTTTACCTAATCATCTCCCTACACCACTGTATGAGTACAACTGACATGACTAAAATTTCGCCGCTAAATTCTGATTAAATTAATCTGCAAATAAACCAGCAATACTATTAGTGATTGTCTAGAAAACAAGTAATTTATGTCTATTGAACGATTCATTTGAGTTCCTGTGCTTGTATATCAAGGAGGATGGTGTTTAAGGAAGTATTAGTGGGCTGAGATTAAAACAAGTGCATGTACCCTATGTAATGTATGTGTAGTGGGTATTTCTCAAAACTAAATATCAGTGAGATCAAATCAACATTATTTTAACTGCAGAGGAAGCTTGTCATTTCATGAAAAGTTGAGAGTAAATGACTTCATAAGGTCATAATAATTTTCAGGGAAGTAGGGCTGGCCCCTCTAATTAGGCCTAAAGTGTTCTTGTCTGTCCGTCAAGCTCTGGTTTTGGAGATTACTGACAATAATCCGTCAATTTAGGTATGAATTTTAAAATGACATTTTATTGTGCTTCAGGCTGTTTTTTTTTTTTTTTTTTTTTTTTTTTTTTTTAAATTGAAATGTCGGGTTAAGTTTTTAATTAAAACATGTATCAACTGTTAGGTGACAATATTTTATTATTTATTATTATAATTCAGTCATTCTCGGCCAAAATAGTAGTAGCAAATTTTTTCTCATTCTAGCAGCCAATATTGTTAATTAAAAAACTTAACCCGCGTTTCGACTTTTTGCCAATCCTCTTCAGGGATCAACTGAGGTCGTATATCACCATGGAAGCTTTTGACCTCAGGGATCCCTGAAGAGAACTTCGCAAGAAGTCTAAAACGTCAGTTAATTTTAATTAACGATATTGGCTGGTTAGGAAACAAAAGGAAAAATTATAATTATTTTCAGCCGAGAATGCCTGAATCATAATTGAATATGTTTGTGTGTGTAGATTCGTGCGTAATCGTCGTCCACACTCTGAGATCGTCATATGTTCCCATACACTACTTCCAAAGTTCTGTCCACGGAAGAGACCTCTCGCCTATGCCACTAGGGAGTCATCAAGAGATACGGCTGGAAGCAGGTGGCACTCATTTGCAGAACGAAATCTATTCACTGTGGTCAGTTCCGGATATGGGGAATTTAATGGAGTATGGGATATTGGAATAAAATTCTTTAGAATTACCATACCTGGGATACTTTTAAGAACAAATTTCAGTGAGGTCCAAACTTGACATTTTTGAAAAATAGGGGACTTGAGCTTTCCCTATGAACCTGGTAAAAATTTGATAACAAATGTGTCATTAAAATATCAATTAATTTTCAGAAAGCAAGACCCACAAAGAGAAGAGAATGTCCCCCTAAAATTGGCGTGATACCAGGAGTGTTTTTTGTTTTTTTTTTTTTTTTTTTTTTTTTTGGTACACCAATATACTGTGCTGTTTTCTATGTGAACTACTAGTGATGTGCTTGAGCACAAATGGCGACGAGCCAAAGTCTAACACGGAAGCTAAACTGAACTAAGGTCCAGTTTTTTAAATTTAGCATACATTGTAAAGGGATTTTCAAGTGCCATAGTAACAACTCTCTGCAACTGCTTGGAAGGAAAAAAAAAAAAAAAACAATACACGTTATTTAAAAGTTTTCTTTGTGATATTCTTTAGCTAAGTTGTGGTTGTAACACACAATGCTTTGACACAACTGGACATGCACCTACACAGACTTACCTTTGCAGTAGTCTAGTGGACAATGTATTTTCAAGTAAATACTGTTGCGCACGGCTTATAACCATGACAAAGATCGCATTGACTTACCACCGCCACTAACTCGAATAGAAATGGAAGTCCTTTAAGTTTTCAAGTTTGAACTGCACCCGCAAAAGAATTCAAAACGGTAAACAATTCAATTTCTAAGGTGATACGGGTACTGATCGATAAACCAGAGGATTCTGTTTGGTGCAATTTGGGACGGGGTCGACAACCAAACTAACACAAAAACGCGAGGGTCAAAGTACAAAATGACATACGTACGTCCATACATATATCTAAATAAATAAACAAACATCCCCGATTTTCGATTGTGTTACCCCTGTAAGTGTCTCGCTCGCTACGCTCGCTCGCCAATTACAGCTTTCACTGACTACCCAATAACATCATCACTGCAGCTGCTTTATGTGACTGGCTCTGAGTATGTTTGACCGGCTCTGAGTATGTTTGACTAGCTCTGAGTATGTTTGACCGGCTCTGAGTATGTTTGACCGGCTCTGAGTATGTTTGACCGGCTCTGAGTATGTTTGACCAGCTCTGAGTATGTTTGACCGGCTCTGAGTATGTTTGACCGGCTCTGAGTATGTTTGACCAGCTCTGAGTATGTTTGATCGGCTCTGAGTATGTTTGACCGGCCCTGAGTATGTTTGACCAGCTCTGAGTATGTTTGACCAGCTCTGAGTATGTTTGACCAGCTCTGAGTATGTTTGACCAGCTCTGAGTATGTTTGACCAGCTCTGAGTATGTTTTGACCGGCTCTGAGTATGTTTGACCGGCTCACACACATACACACATAACCTCCTGCATATGCATAATAGCAAACGCACACACATACATACTCAGTACACACACACACATAGCAGTGGCACTGGGGTTGGAACTTCTCTTCCCATAAATTTGGGGGCACAGTTTAAAGAGAGATTTGTCCAAAATCACAATCAGTTTCCCCACGTTGTACCGAAATGTCTCTACATTGCTGCAAGAAATGTGTTTAGATATCTATCCAATAGACAAGTACTCCTAAGATAATTCTACAATATGTATGTATGTGTGTTTGTATGTTTTGCTGTCCATTGAAAGTACTGGGGAAGTCATTCATATGAGGGGCTTCCATTTGTAGACATGAACCTCTGAACCCAAGTAAAACTGTTCCACTGGGATTGATAACTGTTCATTTAGCAAGAATTCTTAGTAGAAATAACCAGCAGGAATTAAAACACACACACACACACACACACACACACACACACACACACACACACACACACACACTGCTTGCTTAGAAGTATTTGATGGGTGTGTTTTAAGACAATGGTAAACTTATTTGTTGGAATGTCCTTGTGCACAATACATGCTAAGCTTCCAAGCATTTAGATAATCAAAACTAACAGAATAAAGAGAATATCACAAACACTAACGTTTGAAATACCGATCACTTCTTAAACTATCACTTGTGAATATCAGTTTACAGAATGTTAACTAGTTGTAAAATAGAAGCAATTATTCATAAGCTAGCTTTGGTTTACACTTGTTGTCATGCCACTGGGAGAGTGGCATTAGCCAGCTCCCAAACTGCCTCGATAACCAACTCATAGTTTGTGCTAGCAAGACAACTAGCAACGAATTAGTGGAGTTGAAATAAACCCTACATTTACACACACATTCACATGCTTCCTCCCCCTCCTCCCCCTCCTCCCGTCCTCTATCTCCCTCCCCCTCCTGATAGTGTCATCGCAGTCTCCCCTCCTCTCTCCGTCCTCCCCCTTCTCCCCTCCTCCCCTCCTCTGTCCCCCTCCCCCTCCTGGTAGTGTCATCACAGTCTCTCCAGTAAGCACTTGCTGCCTCTGAGACACTTGTCTCCTCTGTCCTTCACTCACAACTAACAGTTGTACGCATCTCTGACTGGAGGGTGGGGCTGACTTGACTCAGACTAACCTTCAGTGGAACACGTATACTATAATAGCAGGAATAGACTACCCAGCCAATGTGTGTGTGTGTGTGTGTGTGTGTGTGTGTGTGTGTACTTATCTAATAAATTGTTTCATTCTTTAGGATTTTTTACATAAATGAATTCGTTTATTGTCTATTTAATGAATGGATGCTTTGAAGATACTTTGCAAACCAAGCAGAGAGTTGTGTGTATGTATATATGTATGTATGTATGTGTGTGTGTATGTATGTATGTATGTATGTATGTATGTATGTATGCGTTAGTGAAGCTACCCGAGTCAGAAATTAAATGATTGAAGGCATTTTTATCTCACATTAATCAGACAAGTCATAATCATAATCATTCAGTAAGCAATGGTGTATGTTTGTGTGTGCGTGCAGACTGTGAATACCCTCAAGTCTCTGGATAGCAGTGTCAGGTTCAGTGAGAGGATGTTCCAGTCTTCAGCTGGGATAACAGAGCTCGGAGCTACCCCATTTGTAAGTGTGGTAACCATGGCACCAAGCTGGTTGACTGTGTGTGTGTGTGTGGGTGGGTGTATGGATGTGTGGGTGTGACAATCAAGCGTGAGTAGAAACTACACTGCACATGTTCATCTATAGTGTCTTATAACATGTACATAAGGCAGTATTGAGTCCCACTGGAAGTTTGTTTAAATAATGTGTGTAGATACATTGAAAATATGAATAGATGGATAAAGTGTTAGTGGTGCTTTGTGTTATTATTAATAATAATTATAATAATAATAATAATAATATAATAAATGTAATAATAATATAAAAAGTGAGCGAGACACTATACAGTGAGTGACACACTATACAGTGAGCGACACACTATACAGTGAGCGAGACACTATACAGTGAGCGAGACACTATACAGTGAGCGACACACTATACAGTGAGCGACACACTATACAGTGAGCGACACACTATACAGTGAGCGAGACACTATACAGTGAGCGAGACACTATACAGTGAGCGAGACACTATACAGTGAGCGACACACTATACAGTGAGCGACACACTATACAGTGAGCGAGACACTATACAGTGAGCGAGACACTATACAGTGAGCGAGACACTATACAGTGAGTGACACACTATACAGTGAGCGACACACTATACAGTGAGCGAGACACTATACAGTGAGCGAGACACTATACAGTGGTGTCAAATTGAGAATCGGGGATATTTGTTTATATATGTGTGTGGACATACACATGTCATTTTGTACTTTGACCCTCGCATTTTTGTGTTCGCTCTGTAGTCGACCCCGTCCCCATACTCCACTAAACGGAATCCTCTGGTTTAGTGATCTTTACCTGTATCATCAATTGTTCACCATTTGAGTTAGGTTGTGTCTGACATATCTGATTTGTGCGGACACAATGCCCGGCCTCAGGAGCACACAATGTCGCCCAGGAAACTTCCCTCTATCGCAGAAGCTCCTGGACTTGGAAGGGTTTGGTACGCTGCCACCAGAGTTACTACTCCTGAGTGGCCACTGATCTGTTCCTAATATTCTACCTAGTCCCTCTACTGAATCCCCGAGTTAGGGTAGAAGGTTGCTTGAGGAATAACTAATTATATTCAAAGTAAAAAAGGTGACAGAATAGTGCAGTGGAGCAAAAATTGAGCAGTGACTAAAAATGGGTTTGCTCAAGGCCAGAATATATACAACCCAGGCAAGCCCGGTGGGAAACAAATAGAAAAACAGTGTGAGCATGCCCATTGGGTGAGCACATGGCACTCTAACATGATCACACGCACATTCCACACAATACAGATGGAAGACTGTAAGAACACAAAACAGATGAAAAACAATAAACAGATAAATGACGATGAACAGTCAATTAAAGTTCTAATGCATCGCTTAGGACGGCCCCACATCCTTATAAATATATTTTTTTAAGTCAAATACTTGAGGGGAGAAAACCCCTTACCACTTGTCATTTAAAATCTCGGCCTTTTTTCAGTAGCTGGAGTGTATTTTGTCAGTAGCACGGGTCATTTGGATGATAAGCTATCACTACTATAAGACTAAATAGTGAATGATGCCTTCTAGCTACAACTAAGTGAACAGAATCTAAGACATTAGCTTCAGGCAAACTAAAAGAACGTAGCCTTAGTGTTACTTTGTCTGCAGATTCTGTAATCAACTTTTATCAGATTTTACCTTGTGTGAATTCCTTGTGTACAATATCTCGCTCGCCAGTTATGCTGAAGCACATCACTAGTATCATTTCATTATCACTATTATTATTGTTGTTAATATTTATATTACACTACAGCAACTCGAACTCTGAACTTCGTTTAAATCTCGCTCACTGTATTTAGATCGATGCATGAAGTATGTCACGCCCACACACAGTATGTGCATGTGTTAGCGTGTTAGCCCCCAACAATTGTGCAATGAATAGCAACACTCTCAAACAGAACGAACAGGTCCTTATGCTGCTCTAATCACACACGCACACACACACACACACACACACACACACACACACTGCTCTTCTTCAAGTGGACTAAATATTTCACATACTGATATAAAAGTTCACTGAGGTCACTCAATTTTAACAAAAATACACCTAACAGTAGCTATTTGTAAAACCTTAGTAGTGAAAGAAATTTCCTGAAAATGTAATTTCTAAAGTTCCTTGCCATTCAGACATGTGGCATCAATTCTATCCACATCTATTGGTTCACACATACACATGTACGCACATATACATACACACATACACACACAAAGGTACTTTAAAAGAATGTTTTGTTGGTCTATCTTCATATATTACCATTTGACTATGAAGTATATTGAGAAGTCAATTGAGGATTTCTAGCCTAGCACATAGGCTGAGGTAAACACATTAAAATAACTTCACTAGAAGGAAGAGGACCATCCTCCACGAGGCGTTCTGAGTATCAACAATGCTGTTGCTATGATACTTGAAGCAATTTACAGAAGTATGTTTTTGTTTTTCGTAAGAGTTACTTGTGTACTCCCATCAGCTATCAGCTGGTGACCACAGTACCTGGTACTATCCCGGACTAGCAGTGGCTACTGGAGTCATCACAGATTATTCAAACCAGTGACAATCGGACGTCAGCTATGCTTATGTTCTTGTACCATGCTGTGAAAGAGAAACTCTAGGTTTGCTTATTAAATATTGAAAACTTCTGATTGGACTGATCGATGTGTTAACTGTGGGCGTGTTTTCATCAGTACATTCCTGTCAGAATGGAGAATGTTTTGTTGGATTTGGACTTACCAGTTGTAAATATTTTCGTACGAGTAGGACTACCAAATCAAAATCCAATAATTTTCTGTCAGTTTTTTTTAATTGCCACAAATCATCACCGTATACACATTGTATATTTTATTTAAAGAAGTGAATACTTCTTTTTATTTCTGGAAATCAACACATGCCAACTTCTCAACAAAAAAGAATTAGAATATTTTATACGCTGTGAAAATATTTTTTACATACTTGTATTTTGTTTTGTGGTGTTACATTCGTGTGCTGGCTGTTGTGTTTTGTGTCCAGGATACCAGCCATCGTATCTTCATCCTCTTCACATATGCTAGTGAAGCACGCGCCCTACTGTGTAAGGTGAGAAATAGGCACACCTGTGACGTGACAAAATTATACTTTTGGTTTGGCAGGGGACAGGGCAAGGGGTGGGGCAGGGGGTGGGGCAGTGCAGAGAGAGCAGAATATTAGTTTAGTTTTTTTATTCATTGAGTTCATTTCTTTGAGCTCCACTAACTTGACTAGTCTCATTACAGGGTAGAATTTTACGCTTCTTTTTATTTTTTAATTTTTTTAATTTTATTCAAACGATGAGCTCTGTGAGTGCATATTAGTGTGTGCATGTGTATGTATGCATTGATATTATTGATATGTTTGTGTGTGTGTGTGTCAACTAAGCAAGTAGTCCTAGGTTAGATTCCCGGTGGCGGCCAGATATTTTTAAATTCTGAATTGTTAGGAAAATAAAAACCTGTGAAAGAAAGAGAATGCATCTAATTGTGTCAACTTCTCGCCCTCCAGGCGCACGAACAGAACATCCGTCTCCCTCGCTACCTCCTGCTGACTGCTGGCTGGTATAGTCGGCTGTGGTGGAGAGAGCAAGAAGAAGGACTCACCTGCTCAGTGGCTGACAGAGAGAGAGTCCTCAGATCCTCTCTCGCTGGTCTTCACTTCGAGTTCCTCGACTCATCATCTCCTCAAGATCTCAACTTCACGTCTACCACTGGAATTGTGAGTTTACGGCCGCTTGTGTGTGTGTGTGTGTGTGTGTGTGTATGCGTGTGTTGCCAGTAAAGTTGATTAAAGGTTTTATATAGAGGGCACCTCGAAATTTCCCCTGTTCTCCGAAATTGGAGTCTCTCTCTCTTTCTCTCTCCCCCCAGAATTTTTCGAAGATATTAGCTAAAGTTGAAGTCTATAATTATATTAATCATGTATGTGACTGAACAGACCAAAGACCAAGTATACACTTTCATTTAGGCATGTGCATCAAAGTAGGGTTGGATTCATATTGTGGGTGTGGTTAGGTACACGCCAGATTCTCCCAATCCCAACAAAAAACAACAACAACAGCAACTCCTGTATGAGCCCCTGTCATCATAGTGTGTTAATTGGTTGCTAGAGTTGCTATTCGGTTTGATGACAAAATAAAACACAAACATACTCGTTGAGACCAACTCCATCTCCACATGGTCCACTGCATCATGACAACTTGCAAGTTCAGGCCAGTAATTGCCACAAAAAATATTAATTATATTATAATAGTACGGCGCGTAAATTGCCCATTAAAAAATGTATGGGAAAAATCGCTGTTCAATTGAAATCGCACGGGAAAAGTGAAATAGCGTGTAACTAATTGAAATAGCACCATAACTAAGTGGAAACTAAGTGAAATACCTCATAGTGAATCATAAACTTAAGTTTAGTGGTCAAGTTATGTACATACATACACACACACATACATACATGAATGGGGTCAAGGCTGTAGGCTATTCATCCAATACACAACTAGTGATGTACGTACTTCAGCACCACTTGTAACAACCGTTTGACTTGAAAACAACAACAACAACAAAAGCTTTTCTAAAGAATTATAGCACAGTTTTGAGCTTGACCCTAACTCACTGCTAAAGTAGAGGATTTCAGCCGAATGACTGAATCATCATTGAAAACAGTTACTATCATTTAGTCAAATGATTACTTTGTGATATTCTTTAGCTAAGCAGTAGCTGTAACACACAATAATTTCACACACACACACACACACACACACACACCTTGTCACACTCACACACCTATATATTACACACAGACAATTGTCACATCTATTGCTGCTTATGCACTCAATTTCTTGTTCCAATTTCTGTAGACTGGAAGTGAGTTCTTGCAAGAAGAGAAAGCTTTCTTGGGCTCGCCACCTTTAAACCTAACTCAATTAGAGTACTCCCAGTATTGCTATGACGCTACTTGGACTCTGGCCTACGCCCTCAACAACACCATGAACAGTGAGTGTGCCATGAGGTGAATTGGGTAAAGGGTAATACAGGACACAGACTCCTAACTGGTTGTTATTTAGGCAAACGACATATTCTGAAGGGCACAGTTTTTTACAATGTATGTACATTAGCTGATGCCACACACAAACAAACAAACAAACACATTCACACACAAACACAAGCAGAAACACACAAACAAACACACACACACACACACACAAATCACACAAATACACACACGTCACACACACACACACACACACACACACACACACACACACACACATGGAATGTCTCTGTTTTGATTTTCTATATAATGTACCAATCATTAACGTCATTGTTTCATTGCTGGTATTTCAGAGATTTGGTTCATGAACTTGTAACTGGAGAGCTACTTCTAATTTAAGGCATTTCACCGTTGCCATAGGATTGTAGCCATAGTACCAATAAACAGACTATTTTTTAAGGTTTTTTTTTCTAGAGAATTTTATTTTCCTCTTTCTAACGCTAGATTAATTGTAGTCTTTACCGTGAGGTGTGTGTGTGTGTGTGCGTGTGTGAGAGACAGGGAGACTGACTGAGTGACTATTATTAATATGCTACTATTACATATACAATATCAACTATATATGGAGTCTACTAGAGGATGTTTTTCCACGTTCATGTTTTTGAAATCACAAAGAGTAGCTGCGACTGGCTATGGCTTTGAAAACCCTTTACCATACATAACTTCAAAACTTCGCCATTTTTGCCGTTATTTTTTGGGGGGCTGCTAAGTGTCACTTGTTCGTTGTCAGGAGCCACTGGTAGTCAGAAAGCTACCACTACTCGGGGGGGGGAAGCTGAGGTAAGGACATAATTCCATATTTGTTAGCTAAAATTACAAAAATAACTCAGGGCTTTTGCTTTTTTGTAGCTGAGAGCTTGTTGTCAAGAGTGACTGGTAATTGAGGTAGTCAGAATGGTTACTACAGAAGTTACCATTACTCAGGTAAGAGAGTAATTCTGTATTTGTTAGCTAAAATTAATGGTCAGCTGCTATATACTGTTTTGCATGAACTAAGCTACTGTAGTTTTATGTATGCAACATAACTAGGCAGGCTCGCTTGATATTTGTGCGCAAGCACACCACTAGTTTATTTATGTGTGTACGTATGTGTGTGTATGCACGCATGTGTGTATGTATGTGTGTGACTGTGACAGGTCTATCCAATGTCTCCATCAACCAGGCTGTGTTGCAATCCTTCAACCTGTCTCATTCCGGTGTTTCTCAGTTCACTCTGGCCGACTACTCCTACGTTAGAGACGATGTAGTGAGACTCATGGTCGAGCATCTCTCTCAGACTAACTTCACTGGCATCACTGTAAGCTTCCTCTCACACATTGGGGCTAACGGGCGGGTTTCTATCTAGGGGAGGGACATGGAGAAGTTTCTCCCTCAAATTTCCTGATCCCCCAAAACTAAGAATTTTGGGTGGAAGGAGGGGCAAAATGCCCCGCCCCCTAATTAGGCCTACAAGTCAAGTAGTTTGGTATGTTAAGTCCTTTTAGAAGCAATGACTATTCTAATAGTTATAAACAATCTATTCATTAATGCACACATTTGTGTAGGTACACTCAATTCCCTCTTATCCGGGCACCTTGGGACCTGAGGGTGCCTGTATCTCAGAAATGCCCGTTAATCCGGGAAAGACATAGTTTTCTCCAACTGCACGTTGAACCAACCTTATTCAATAAGTTTCAGACTTTTTTTTCAAGCTTACGCACAGTCTTCTTTCACTTGCAGCCCTCAGTAGGCTTCTCTGCAACTAGAAATAACCAGCTTGTGATGCCGCAATTGGTAATGGTCATCAACTTAGCAAAATCATGAGATTAATTGAGTGGCTAACTTGGGTCTATCTTGTGCCTGGTAAAGAGGTATCCTGACTAGATGGGATTGTATGGTAGGAGATAAAATAAAGTTCCGATTTCCGTTCCATAGTACGGCCGTAAAACGGTAGTTTTTTTACCATAGTTTTTATCGTTGTGTTTTGACTAAATGGCCGATACCATTTACTAAAACGGTTAAGCTTTTCCGTCAATTTACAGATATTTTCTAGCTAGAAACTCTTCCATAGCTACAATCAGCAAGCTAAGGCCTTGTATTGACCATTTAACGCTACCGGGATAGTCCAAAAAAAAAGATCGTACAAAAATTTAACTTGCTTCAATAAAGCTTGAAGTTCCGACGGGCACAGAGCTAAAATGAGGTCCGCACTTCGTAGGTCTTCTGTTAGCTACTGATGGACCTCCAGTAGTAAAAAATCTAAGCCTGAGGAAGCCCTAACATCGAGAAAACATCGATACTGTATAGTAGTCAAACTAACAATTCTCCGTGAGACAACTTCAAATAGGACGGCTTCAAAAATTTTTAACCCGAAAAACTCCGCCTCAGGAGCCTGTAAACAAAAAATCGGAACGTTTTATTGGATAAACAATTTTTTATATTGCCTTGAGCGAGACATACGTGAACGAGAAAGATTAAAACGGTAACGCGGTCGAATGGAACGACCGTTTTTTACCAAACTGTGTACCGTTTTCCCCAGTTTTTTTATCATGCGACGGCCGTTCTACGGAACAGAATTCGGAACTTTATTTTGTCTCCTACTGTAGTAAGACTATGAGTGGGTTGGTTGTTTGGTTGTCATGGTAGCAATACCTTTCAGTAGAATATCGCATGTTGCTGAAACATCATGTGCTGTTCATTCTATTTTATTTATTGTTTGTATGTGTGTGCGTGTGCAGGGTTCAGTGAACTTTGGTAGTCAAGGTATCCGGAGTATCAACGAACTCACCATCTTTCAATTTAGAGACGTCTTAAGCAGTAAGGCAAGATCCATCAGTGTATGGAGTTCATGTGTGAAATGGAAAAGAGAATATGAGGGTTAACGATATCGTAGAGTCTTGCAATCTAATTAACACGGCACCACATTGTTTGTATGTACGCAACTGGTGTCAACTAGTTTTGTGTTTAGCTAGTTTTGTTTTTGTTTGTTTGTTTGTTTGTTTGCTTCATTTGTGTTACACTTTTTGTGGTGTTTAGTTACTAATAATTGGCTCAATTATACATTCTTTTGTTAGTTTGTTGTTGTATTTGTTGTTTTTGATGGGAGTTTTTCTCTGGGTATGCGTAATGTATAAAGATAGCACTGTTTACAGTGGGTGTCAACAAATGTACTGGTTTTGACATTGTCGCCATGAACTGGTCGTTTTGTCCCAACTGTGAACATAAATTGGTTGTAAATTAACGTTCCATTTATATTCAGGATGGTATCACCTTTTGAACCACATGCTTAAGAAAAGGTGAAGGAACAGTGATTTTGGCGCTGAGGTTTTTCAACGCAAATTTAAAAATCTGCTGTTGCCCATGGAAAAAACAAGCTACCCGTTATGTTTTTTTTTGTTGCTGTTATTAAGTATAATGCAGTAAAGAGCAGTTGCAAAAATCTTCAAAAAATATATATATATGTGACCGTCTATAGGAAAACCAGGCACAGGCAATTCGAAAAATTTTTTTTGCACTTACGGAGTTGTCGGCGTCCAGATATTGAGCTCTCCAAGTTTTATCGTCGTAGCTTAAGTCGTTCCCGCTATAATAGACCTAACCGTTCCCTTCCGCCGGCTTGAAACAATACATTTTTAAGAAATCGATCGATCTTTTCTCGATATTTACGCACGCCACGTTGTGCCTGGTTTCCCGTAGACGGTCACATATATATATATATTATATGTATGTATGTATGTATGTATTTGTTTACTTAATGATAGTTGTATAGCACTTTTTGATGCCTATTGTACCATCAGGTATCATATTCCTTAACTTTCTAATGTTTGTTGTATGCATTCCTACATGACACCGCAATGCGTGTTTGTGTGTTGTGTTTAATTTCGTTGCCCACAGCAACCAGTGACGGAGTGGACTGGGTGAGGATCGGGAATGTGACACGATCTGAAGAGGCGGGGTTCACCTTCTCTTACGTCAGTGGATTTGATGACCAGATAGTTTGGGGAGGTGAGAGTTAGATGCAGTAGTTAGCATTTACGTGTGTTTGTATGTATAGAGTTTTCTATCTATAAAATTTTGTTTTGGGAGGAAGCTCGGGTAATCCACTGTCCTCAATGTATATAAGTTAAAAGGGAAAGAGGACATTTTTTTATTGCCGAGAGGAATTATCACGAAATTATTACGAGCTTCGTAAATGTTCTAATTACCAGCTCAGCCTCAACTGTATACACAGTGCATACAGTGCATATAGCATGTCTCTGTATGTAAGGGAGAAGACAGGGATATGGAGAGGTTAGGGAGAAAAGATTCCCCCGCCCACCTGCCCCTCCCACTAGACATAACTCCGATGTATAATTTTCATTTTTGTCATTGCAACTGCTAATTAGATTATTTTCTGTTGTTGTTGTTGTTGTTGTTATTTCAGGATTGATACCGTACGATGGTCAGCCCACGCTGCAGTGGGTGTCCATACATCCAGCTGTAGTGAGTGTGTTTGTGATACTCTCTTTGGCAGGCATTGTCCTGGCTGTAGCCTGCTTCACTTTCAACTTCTACTTCAGAAATGCCAAGTAAGTTATAACTTACCCAATGACCAAAATGTTGCGACAACACCAACACTAATGTTTTAGCGACTGACTTTCTAAAGTTGTCAAAAGTTATATTCAAGTAACTAAGAAACGAAAATGATGCGCATGGCATAAAGATTACGTAAAATGATCGCCGATGATGAATGAGTGAGCATGCGTACAAGAATGCTATGAGAATGAATAAAGTGAATGTATACAGTACCTAACAATACTCCCCCTCTAGTAACTCAAAGAACATATGAGGACAGATGATTAGGAAAATGTACTTGTCTTCCAGAGCGTGTTGTCGAAGATGAAGACGTACATAGGCTGACCCTAAATATGCCCCTAATTTCATACCTGAAAAATAGGTGTGGCTAGACGTGGAGTTTTTTATAACTTGCATCATTTTCGTCTAGATGGATATGTTGACTCCATGTGTTCATAAAGCCATAGTAATGTGCTGCACACTTTGATGATCCTGTACCATGTTTGATCCTAGTGAAAATTATAGTGTGTATGTGTAAATGTGTGGATGTGTGTATATATGTGACCGTCTACAGGAAAACCAGGCACAACGCGGCACCCTTCGAAAAATTTTTTTTTTGCACTTACAGAGTTGTTGGCGTCCAGATATTGAGCTCTCCAAGTTTTATCGTCGTAGCTTAAGTCGTTCCCGCTATAATAGACCTAACCATTCCCTTCCGTCGGCTTGAAACAATACATTTTTAAGAAATCGATCGATCTTTTCTCGATATTTACGCACGCCGCGTTGTGCCCGGTTTTCCCGTAGACGGTCACATATATGTGTACATGTGTTATGTATATGTGTTGTGCATGCCTTACATGCATGGTGTGTGTGTGTGTGTTTGTTTGTATGTGTGTGTGTGTTTGTTTGTATGTGTGTGTGTGTTTGTTTGTGTGCATGTGTTACTATGTCAACAGGTTGGTGAAGCTAGCCAGCACTAAGTTGAACTGTCTGATAGTGCTGGGTGCCATAGTGCTGTACATAGACATCATCTTCACTGTCATTCCCTCCACCAACAGAACAGTCATTAGTGTCTTCTGTAACTTCACTCCGTGGCTGTCGGCCATTGGCTACTCCCTCTGCTATGGCACGATACTGGCCAAGATGGGAAGAGTCTATTACATCTTTAACAATCCCTCTACCAACAAAAAGGTAGCTGAATCTTCAGCAAGCTTGTGCATGCATTCTTAACGAGTATTGTTGTTGTTGGTGTTATTTTGATTTGTTTACTGTTTGCTTAGCTTCAGTGTTGTTGATAACAACATTTTTATTTCGATTTAATTATGCAGGTACATTTAAATCACTAAAAAATAATATTTTCTTCCTTCGTATTATGGTATTTGTTACTAGTTCAAAATGTGTTTCAACCTCGAGATATGTATCTTCATGTTTGGGTCGAAGCATTTTTTTTTTAGTAATAATTAAAAACCAATACTACAAGAGAAAATTAAGAATGGAAGTATTAGACTTGCATTGCCATTCTGAGTAGTTATGTAGAATATATTAACCAGTAGATATTTCTTATACAGACATGTACCATGTGCATGTGTAAATGTCACTTTAAGGTAGGATTCATACAGGATTTTTTGCTGGGGTTTTTAGACACTGTGTGTATTTATCCACCCATTATATAAAGCCCATACTAACTTTGGTTTGCATGCATGAGACAGTATACAGTACTTCACACTAATCAGTGCTTCTGGTTCAGGCGAACTTGTAAGAAAATTCTGTATGAATGCTGCATTCTGTGCTTCCCCTTTAAGTAGTTAATGTGATTGGGTGGGCATAAGGCATGGTTGCATGTGGTGAATATTTGTCTTATCTCTTCTCCCCAACTTGGTTTTGTTTCCCAGCGTATTCATGACTGGATGCTGGTGTTGGCTGTGATGGTTCTGGTTGCATTGGATGTTGTTATTATCATCATATACACTGTCGTAGCTGGAGTGAGAGGAAACCTTGGCGCTGAGAGCGTACAGAATCCTGAGAACCCCAGCGACCAACAAGGGGTGAGTGGGTGGAACTGTGATTAGGTAAAGGGTTTATCATTAGTTTCTTCTCAACCAGTAATTGTTTTGGAATTCTATTGCGGCTGACACGTTTCCCTGACCAAATTTTATTTTGTATCATTCTTCTCTTAATATTCATGCATAGAAAAGCTGATGTCTGTAAAGACTTCTGACCTTAATGCTTTTCTATCCTTTGACAAGGCCTAATCCTCCATCAAATAATTGTCATGATTAATACATATCTGAATGTACATACACACTTATAAAAAAGGCATTGTCATTCACATATTGTCATTTCCTAGAGCCTGTTTGATATCCATTCTGCAGTGATAGCTTCAATGCAAAGCCCTTCCAAGTTGTACGTAACAATAAACAAGCTTATTTGTGTTTTGTGATACTTTACCTGGTAAAGGGTTTCAATATCTATTAACCACATGGTGCTGCATTCTCAAAAAAAAAAAAAAAAAAAAAGTGGCAATTCTTTAAAGAAATAGGGAGTAATGACTACTTCAGAGCTAATCGGACTTAAGTCTAAAACCTTTTTATTTTTAAAGTCACTGCCCATTGTACTTAATTGTTATCACGTACCGGATACACTCATTAATAATTAAATAACATACAATTGATTACAACTTTATTAGTATATTCGTTACTTGACAATAAAATGGATTTGCTAAAATGCTGCATAGCTAATGGACTACCATTAGACATATTAGTTATTTGTTGTTGTTGTTGTTGTTGTTTTATAGTTGTTGTTATTTTATTAACGTCTTCCTGCCTGTTGGTATATTAGGTACAGGGTAGAATCACTAACTACTATGTGTATGTGTGTGCTTCTCTTCCCCGTGACGTGTTCCTGGCCGTCCTCTATGGCTACAAAATGATCCTACAAGTGCTTGCACTCATCCTGGCTTTCTCTATAAGAAAGGTCAAGGTCAAAGGTTTGAATGACGCTAAATACGTGGGTGCGGCTATTTATGTGACGAGTATGGCCCAGGCAGTCATCATCCTCGCCACCTTCACTCTCACGCAATACGTCAACGCTTTTGCAGTGTTGTTCTCTATCAGTTTCCTCTCTGGGACAACAGTCATTCTACTCCTAGTCTTCATGCCTTTGGTAAGATTTGTTATATACGTATTTATATGCGTATGCATGTGTGTTTGTATGTGTGACCATGCACAGGAAAATGGGCACAACACTGCTCCCATCAAAAAAAAAAAAAATTTGGCCCCATTTAGCAGTGACAGTGAATGTCTGCCTATGCAGTATATATTTAGCAGTGACAGTGCGTGAATGTCTGCCTATGCAGTATATATTTAGCAGTGACAGTGAATGTCTGCCTATGCAGTATATATTTAGCAGTGATAGTGAATGTCTGCCTATGCAGTATATTTTAGCAGTGGCAGTGAATGTCTGCCTATGCAGTATATATTTAGCAGTGGCAGTGAATGTCTGCCTATGCAGTATATATTTAGCAGTGGCAGTGAATGTCTGCCTATACAGTATATATTTAGCAGTGGCAGTGAATGTCTGCCTATGCAGTATATATTTAGCAGTGGCAGTGAATGTCTGCCTATGCAGTATATATTTAGCAGTGGCAGTGAATGTCTGCCTATGCAGTATATATTTAGCAGTGACAGTGAATGTCTGCCTATACAGTATATATTTAGCAGTGACAGTGGATGTCTGCCTATACAGTATATATTTAGCAGTGGCAGTGAATGTCTGCCTATACAGTATATATTTAGCAGTGACAGTGGATGTCTGCCTATACAGTATATATTTAGCAGTGATAGTGAATGTCTGCCTATGCAGTATATATTTAGCAGTGACAGTGAATGTCTGCCTATGCAGTATATATTTAGCAGTGACAGTGAATGTCTGCCTATACAGTATATATTTAGCAGTGACAGTGAATGTCTGCCTATGCAGTATATATTTAGCAGTGACAGTGAATGTCTGCCTATACAGTATATATTTAGCAGTGGCAGTGAATGTCTGCCTATGCAGTATATATTTAGCAGTGGCAGTGAATGTCTGCCTATGCAGTATATATTTAGCAGTGACAGTGAATGTCTGCCTATGCAGTATATATTTAGCAGTGACAGTGAATGTCTGCCTATACAGTATATATCATTCTTCCTTTTCTTTTATTCTTTTATTTATTTAGCTAAATACATTTAAATAGATTTTTTTCCTATTATTAATTGAAGTTCCCTAAACTTAACTTAAGATTAGAGACCAGTGGAATAACACAGTATAACTTGTCATTCCCATAGTATTTCATTTTACTACAAAGTGTCTTTATTGTGTTATTATTTATCATTAATCTCAGATGGTGGGTCTTTATAAAGACCCCAAGGGTGAATCTATATTCTCTAAAGTAACAGGAAGTGGTCTTCAAAGCTCAATACAGCAGAGCACAAAGCTAGGCATTGAAAATGCCGGAGCCAAAGATCTCAGAAAGAGAGTGGGAGACCTAGAGGCTGAACTTCAGGCAGCCAAGGTACGCTTTTCTACAAATATGTTATAATTATAGAATTTCAATGATTCAGTCATTCTCGGCTGAAATAATCTAATATTTATGATTCTAACGGCCAATATTAATCTATTCAATGAGACTTTGTGATTTTTGCTTTGTTTTGTTCAATTTGTTGTTGTTGTTATTTATCATTAATTAGGATGAGATCATGTTATTGAGTAAGGGTGAGTCCCCACAAGATAAGAATGAGCACCCACAAGAAGTTAAGATGACCAGAAACGGTTCAGTGACAAAAGCTTTGGAGAACTCCAATATGCTTGCGCATGACAAGAACTCAGTCGCCAGAGAGAGAACCTTCACTGGAACTATCTGGGACAACGCTAATGAGAAAGAGACCTCAAACAACGCTGATTTATCTAATGGAGATACAGTTTTATAAAGTATATTTTTTAATGAACTTTGATCAAATTTCCTACTTCCCTTCTCATCCATTAATATTTTTTAGTTTCAAATTAATTACAATGAGCACAACATGTTGAGAGTGTAAACAACAAATATGTATGTGTCATTAAAATATTAAGTTTTTTTATATAACAAAACTAAATGTGTTACTGTCGATAGCTAAATAAGTAATAGTTAGAGCATAAGCACTTAGGTACTGGTGGATTTAGTGCACTGAAGCCCGAAGGCTGTGTGCACTAAATTCACCAGTACCTAATAACTATTTTAGATCCCGTTTACGCATGCCCAGTTTCCACTAGCAACTTTGTTTATCAGCATTTTCGCAGAAATGGCTAAAGGCAAAAAATAGTGCACACTTACCAAGTTAGTACACCTAGTAACAATATAGCAACGGGATCTAATAACATTCACATGAGAATTTTGTGAAATACATGAACGAGAGTCACTATGAGTGACATTTGACAAGTAGCTATCCCATAATAAACGACTTGGCTAATAAAATGACTACACTACATGGATTGTTCTATTGCAGCATAATACACTGAAGTATAAGCTAGATATACTTCTAATACCAAGCATTTTAGAATGCATTTAGTTAGTGTGGTTTGATGTAATATAGCGGTGTATATATCAATAAGCTATCTAGTGCTGTAGAGGATAGCTAAAAGAATTTACTTGCCAAGTCAGCAACTTTTGCAGGAAGTGAAATATTACAGAAGTACAGCTATATTAAAAATAAAGGAAAACCGTATCTATAAGCTGCTCTTTGAAGCTGCTCTTTGAACTTCATCACAGCTTTATTTTTTCTTACCGCAGCCACGCCCACAAACTTTAAATACTTTCACAAACTGCGTTTACACACCGCGGATGTTGCGCGGTGCCCTCCACTGAAGTTAGATTCTACAAGTCAATTCTCCTCTGGTTATGTCAGTCTATAAAATCTCAACTGGAGCAGTTAGCTCTGCAATGAGTATAGTCACTGGGCAGATTGTGGGTATGGGTCCTCGTGGCTTGTTGGTACTGGAGGTGAGACACGTACTGACAGCTAGTAACAGGGCTAAAATAACTTTAATTGATAGGAGGTTAAATACAGAGGAAACACTTTTGCAGCCAAACAGATTCATGGATATGATAATGGAGATGCACAAGAGTCTATAGAGATATATCAAGAGAATGCCAACTCATGGCAGGTTTGAGACATCCTATAACACAGTTCCTTGGTCTGTGTTTCCTGGAAGGTTCCAATCTACCTCTCCTTGTCTTCTAATGAGTGTGGATGACCTTCTAGAGAATGCACCAGCCATTCCACTTCCTGTCAAGATCTCTATTCTCACAGACACATGCAGTGGACTAGTGTATCTACACAGTATGGAGTCTCCTATAGTCCACAGAGATCTTACTGCAAGAAATGTCCTCCTGACTGCTTCTCTGACTGCTAAGATCACAGACTTGGGCAACTCTCGCATGGTGAATTTTAGACCAGGTCAGCTAGCACAGACTCTGACTAAGACTCCAGGGACCACTGTGTACATGCCACCAGAGGCTCTCAGTGAGAGCCACAGATATGGACCATCTCTAGATGTGTTCTCATTCGGACATCTTGCTCTGTTTACTCTTACACAGGTAGGCTACAACTAGCCTATATGATTTTACCTCTTCGATTGCTTGCAAATTAAATTGTAAACTGATTATTTTTGCTATTTCATTCAACATCCAGGTGTTTCCAGGTGAACTGCTGTCCAGTACATATCCCAATCCTTCTAATCCTGACCAGCTCATTGCTCGTTCAGAAGTGGATCGTCGTCAGACTTACATGGCCACATTGGAAACCACATGTGGTGCATCTCATCCAGTGCTACTAGATCTTGTGAGACAGTGTCTTCACAACACTCCAGAGAGAAGGCCATCCAGCCAGGACCTGCTGGCTAGACTACGGGGTGTGAAGTCAGAGGTAGAAAGAGAATGTGGAGGGAGAAATTTGAAGCAACTTAACATTGCAAAAATACTCGAAGTAAAATAATTGAAGGACAAAGAAGAGAAGATAATACAACTCCAGGTGAGCAGGTAGTATGTAGCAATTATAAGCAGTAATTAATATAATGTGAATAGAAACGCTTTATTGATTAAAATCCACCACACAGATGTTGGAAACAACAGTAATGGCAGACAAGAAGGACTCAATGAGCACAATAGAGAGATTAGAAAATGAGAATAAACTTCTGCAGGAAATCAACAGAGACCAGCAGGTAGCACTGGAGGCACTGAAATGTGATAATTTAGAGTTGAAAGGTCAACTAAAATGCCAGCAGCAATTGCAGGCTCAATTGAAGATTAATAAAGTGGAAACAGAGCAACCAGCAGCTGAACTGATAGACAAAGAGATTACCAATAAGGTTAAAAATAGTGTTTTTCTTTTGTAAACTCATTAGTTTTCTCCTACACAATATTCAATGCTTTTGGTGGTATTGGTTCAAAAGCTAGCAAAAGAATGACAAAATCGTTTGAATTGTGATCAGCTTTAATATTGAGTTGTATATAGTATTAGAGTTTGAATAGTAGGAAATGTAGCTACATTTAATGGTTTACATTACTTTGTAAAAGTAAATCAGAAATTATGCAACTTGTACTCTATGTTAAAAATAATTGTCTATTTGTGTATATTGTGCACATATATGAATAGATATTCCCTTTCCAACTGAACTGGAGCCGTGGTCAAGATATGCCAGTTACAATGAATGTATACATTCAATCTGTACAGATAGACAACACACTGTATGTTGGTCAAGGTCAAGATGCCTACGTGGTAATGGCTTACAACATACAGTCCTGCCAGTGGCACACTCTACCTCCATATAGCACTATAGGTGGTTTGCGATGACTACCATCAGCAAGCAGCTGGTTCTAGTTGGTGGAATCACTAAGAACTTCTTTTCCAGTAGTGACTTGGGTGTCTGGAATAAAGACAGCAACCAGTGGACACATCCCCCTTCCACAGATGCCAATGCCTCGTCAGCGTGCTTCTGCCACTTCCTACAAACACTGGCTGGTTGTTGCCGGAGGTCTGAGCCATCGCCATCACAACTGTATTCCAGTAGATGTTCTGGATGTGGACAAGAAGCAGTGGTCTGTTAGAGTGTCTACTGTATACCTACCCCGTGGCAATACATGAAGTCTGCAACTATTGGAGACACCTGGCACCTCATGGGGGGATGGTACGAACTCAATTGCATTCCTAACGTTCATTGTGTATCTCTGGAGGCTCTTGTTGAACAGTCCTCGTCTGAAAGTTGCAACGTGTGGAAGGAGATACCCTCACTCAACTGTACATCATCCTGTCCGATAAATGTCTGTGGATCTCTACTGGCAGTCGGTGGTGAAGACATGAAGAGTAAGAAGCCAGTGTCCACCATCCTGCGCTATGTCCCTGAGACTAATACCTGGGTCCATGCTGGACAACTACCACATGCAGTCTATTATTGCACGTATTTTGAGTTTAGATGCGATTTATGTTATGGGAGGACACATGGTACAACAGAACTAAATACGATGTTTACTGCATTCATTAATTTTAGTACTCATTAAATGAATCCAACTTAAAATTATTGTGATGTATTAAAGAGAGGGGAAAAAAAGGAAAAAAAAGCAGCAAAATTTCACTTTTAGCAAATTGGCTATAGCTACCAATTAGCTATTAGAACTTTATTTCTACAACAGCTAGACACTTTAGAATAGGTTTATACTTGTGGTGTCCTAATTGATTTGACAGAAATTTCACACGATATTAGCTGAGAAATTACAAGAAATGTGTACAATTATATGAAGTGGCACAATTAGTAATACAACTAATGAGCATAAAAAGTATAGAATTACTATTGACAAATCTGTATGTGTGAGTGCATGTTTTAAAAATCAATCCTCAACTATTTGAAGGACTAATGAATTCCTGCATAGTAACATAATTGACTTAACTTTGGTCTGCCTCTCCTCCATCTGGATGGTCAATGGCTGGCAGAGAGTCCTGAGAGAGGGTGTGGTTATTGCTATCTATAGAAGTTGGTAAGCTTCTCTGATTCTGAACAAAGAGAACATCAGAAGAAATGGAATGAAATAGAAATGAAGAGTATATATATATAATACTTATTACATGAGTCAGAGTGTGATATGGTGAAATATTTCATGAACAGGCTAATTTTATTTTCACCAGCCAGAGGCAAGTGAAAATAAAGCATGAGAGAAATATCTAGCCATATCACTCTTGTTATAAGTGGTTTATACCACACTAGATATTTTCACTGGTGTAGTTAGTACTAGAGGAAGGGTAACTCACATGTAAAGTTGGTTGTAGGGGCTACCCACACACCCCAGCTAATGTTTTAGCAGTTGGTGTAATCCAGTTAAGTAAGCTACACATGAGGAAGGTAGCTGTAACAACCAGGAAAAGTGACAAGTTTGGTAGTTGCTATTATTATTATTATTATTATTATTATTATTATTATAACTTTACAACCACTAACAAAGAGAATTAAAAGAGATGAAAAGTGACATAATGGGTGGATCTATGTACAAGAGAGCAGCCTAGTTAGCTAAAAGAAAAGAAAAGGGATATAAATGATAATAAAACAGCTAAGTGTGAGAGGGGAGTGATACATTAATAAAGTGACTGTGACATCTAGAGCAAGGACATAAACAACAAAATCTATAACTACAAGGATAATGAGCTTGCTGCTATGGCTAGATATTTCTCTCTTAGGCTTTATTTTCACTCACCTTTGGCTCGTGAAAATAAATTAGCCTGCTCCTGAAATATTTCACCATTTCACATTCTGACTCATGTAATAAGTACTACAGTGGAACCTCTCTACAAAGGCCATGCTTGGGGTCAAGTCTTTTGACCCTTGTAGAGAGTTTGGCTGCTTTCAGAGTTTATTTTTTATTGTAGTAGATCACTGTGTTCCATTTACGCTGGCTGTTGTTAAGAGTCAAGTTGTTCTTCAGAGTCCCTTTGTAGAGAGGTTCCACTGTATATATATATTCCACTCTAGATATCTTCACAATGATACATGACCCATTTCAAGCTGCATTACCATGTAAGATACACACACTTAGGAAATGTTCTATTTGCTAGCTGTTACTTGTTGGACTACACATGTCTTGAATACAACATTTCCATCTAGTTTGCTGGTCTTCTTCAAACACAGAAAATAGAAAATATGAAGAAGAGAAGACCAGCAAACTTGGTCGAAGCATTGTACTAGCATTATTATATAGTTTCATTGACGCATGTGGTCCAACAAGTATATAACAGCTAGTAGCTAAATAGAACTATCTTAACCAAATCACTATGCCTCTAAAGAATCACACACAAGAATGATTGCTCTAGAAAATTGTTTATTTATGTTTGAAACATCTACTGGTGGAAAGACTGTTAGAATGTGTCTCAGAATCACACGTTATTGACATGGATTTATGTGTATATGTCACCTAGCTGCTCATGACACAGTAACTGAAGTATTTACCCTCAATTGGGTAATTTCTGCCTCTAGTTTTGCCACACGCTGAGTCAATGCATCATTGGCTTCCTTGTTTCTTCTGTAATCCTGGAGATGATCACCACTAGACCGATGGTCAATACTTGCTGTCCTTTTGGTAGTCTGGAAAATGTTTTCTCCAGCAGGATCCAAATAAAGACTCACCATCTAATTCATAGAATATAATAATAAATCGATGTACTAAGTGAAACATTTCTAGCTATCTTCATATATATATATATATACATATATATATATACATATATATATACATATATATATGTATATATATATTATATATACACACATATATACTTATTTTATTATATATATATATAATACTTATAGCACGAGTCAGAGTACAATATGTGAAAATATTTTACGAGCACGCAAAATATTTTCACGAGCCAAAGGCGAGTGAAAATGTGGCGTGAGAGTAAAATATCATTCCCATATTGTACGACGAGTGTGATAAGTGATTTATTGCTTCTTTGAAATTTTTCTCAACCGGTTACAATACAATTTTCATTGATTTTACTCGCTACGCGCGCGCTACAAGTAGCGTACAATATAAACCGTACAATATGGGAGAATACAGAACGCTCGCGTGATGCGGAAATATTCAAGTAAAAATATCAAAGCTGCAATAAATTATAATAAAATAAGTATTGAAAATATTATATAGAGGATTCGCAACCATTTCCCTGTCACTGACATTGTTCAATCCCCATGGCACAGATATGTATTTTCCTGATGTGTTTTTCACACTACTAGCTACTCTGTCATATAATGTGTAGCTAGGATTATAAAGCTAGAATGACTTATAATTTTCCTCTATCCTTATTATTAGTCATATATTCACACTTTCTGTTACGCCATGAAGATTTACATTTGTTTTTTATGCTAAAGTCTTACTATTTTATAATATAAATATATAATATAAAAAATTCAATTTTTTTTTAAATTGTGTTAACATTGTTATTCAATAGCTAATGTAGAATGACTTTAACTTGCCAGAGGGCAGAAGACCAGGCACAGAATGAGAGTAGCAATGATGAGGTTGCCCATGCCATACAAGGCAACATTCAAATTGAGGAAGTTGTCAAATGTAAACGCGGAGACGATCAACACAGTGGTGACAATGCTGGTCACGTAGACGGCTGCTCCGATATACTTGGAGTCGTTCAGACCTTTCACCTTCACCTTCCGTATGGAGAAGGCAAGCGCCAGGGAAGCGATGAGCAGAAGTCCCTTGTAGCCGAACAGAAGCCCGATTAACAACTTCAGAGATGAAGAATCACAGGTATAGAAGAACCGGTTTGTGATTATTGCTTGGGGCTAAGCACATGCAATATTATCACTTATAATTGACGTTAATGATGCACCATTATTAACTACTGTTTCATTATGATATATGGCAGTCTGGTATTGAACTGGTGTTGTTTTGGTTGACTATAAACTAGTTTTAACATAAAACATTTCAGGAATCTAAGTGAAACTAAATCTCACAAGGTACTAAATTAGAAGGCAATCAGTTTATGCTAACTAAAACTATAACTAAAATATTCTGAAAAAATTAAATGATAGTGTAATCCAAAATAAATGTAGCTAATATCATACTTAGCTATAGCTATTGAACCAAGTAAAAAGATGCAATTTATAATTTAAATTATGAAATATTATAATAACCAATCTAAAACTAAAAATGTGATCTGTAGATATATATTATAACCAAAACTAAGACTAATGGCAAGATACCGCTATTATTTAGTATGTTAACAATCTGGATTTATTATTGCCAACAATTTGGTGATATACCACTAGTATTTATATTACCTGCTATTTAATAACAACAAGTACTTAACTGCAATAATAAAGTAACCAACCACTAATACCACAATATTTACATTTTCTTCTCCTGTTTATTACAGTACATAAGCACTCACTCCAGTGATGGACTCAAAGTGTTCTCTGTGAGGAACTAGAGCAGCAGAAGACAATCCTCCATTTATATTCAGACTATGTACTATGATAGTGTATAGCAACAGAATGAGGGTGTCTATCCCAGCCATGGCAAACACCACCAGAGCTAACTTCCAGTCCTTCAATTTCTAGAAACAGTAAAAAATAATTGCATGATCAAAATTTTTCTAATTATCTGTTTCAGTCGCACTGGTTAATAATCACATACAACTGTTGTTGCTGTTTTGAGATGATAAGCAATACATTTTCTACTGGAAGGAGTAAGCAGAGAGTTTGCTATATAGAGGTGTTTTGCTAGCTAGAGAGTTCACAATCAGAGGTTCAATTTTACTGATTGGGCAAGTACAGTTATGATATTGAAACTTACAAGTCAAGTGCATATTTTTGAACTGTCTGCTGACTTAAGGCAGTGAAAATTTAAAACCACCCGTAAATTCACCCATAAATGGCATTTTTGCAATATAGCCACTGACAGCATGCTTTAAAGTCAAACATTTTTTAAGTACAAGCTGAAATTTCATATTCTAAAAGAATTGCATCAAATCTGACTTGACTTGCTCTCTACTATTCACTAAGAAGTCTTGTAAAACTCTTTTAACAATATTGAATATTTGCACCTTTTTAGAAGTAGATGGGTTATGGAATATATAATAGACTCTGGCCATCTTCACCACGACAGTGCCGTAACAGAAGGAGAACCCCAGAGCAGTGAGTGCAGGCCTGAAATGGCAGTCTACATTGACAGCTCTTGCATCAGTAAAGGGAATAATGTAAATTATGACATCTAAGTAGAGAAGTAGTCCTCCTCCAATCGTCAGGTAGTTCAGTTTAGTGCTGGACAACTTGATTAGTCTATATATATATATATATATAGTATTCATACATTATCGATGAAAATTAATTGAAGCATGCGGTTGTACTACATCATATTGAAGAATTAAGGTATACAAGGAGCATATTTCAGAGAGCTAAGTGGAAGATTAATAGCCAGCTCAAGTATTAATTAACATCTATAAAAAAATTATACTTGTAAACTGATAATGTTCAGCTTTGCTTTGTAAGAGCCATAATCATGGACGATTATGACTCTAGATAATTGAAGAAAGCTATACCAAGTGGCTCTGAGGAATATTATAGTGACCTCCAATTAGTAGCATTGAACACAAATACAATATCAACTCACTCTGTGTTCCTAAATACCAAGTTGAAGATTAAACAAATGCTGGCAAACACAATCCCGGCCCCAGATAGAAGAGTGTATATCACAGTCAGTGCCGTGTGAACAGATACAATGACAATTCTTGGAGTTCCATCATACGGGATTCCTTCTGTGGAATATTATCAGAGATACTGTTAATTAATCTCACTATAATGCTCTGACTGAGGTATTCTAGTTAGGAAGGTTATGACTCAAATTATGTAAATGTACAGAGGATACAAAGTACAAAGGAAGGGATAAAAAGACAATAGCATTGATAAAAGCATATGCCCCAGCATAGAATGAATATAAGAATTGAATGTCACTAGAGATCTCATTCAGGACTGCTTGCTGAATGTACAAGCATTTTACTCTTGAACAATATGCCAACCCAGGGGGCAACACATTTCTCTGGAGTATCACTCTCAACATTCTACCAGTAAATTATAATATTCAAAGAATACATTCAAAATTCTTTCTATTATATATGTAACTGTGACTGCTTTGATTTTTTCATTCATTCTGTATTGTTAAAAAAAACTTGTGAAAGAATAAACAAGAAATCTAAAAGGCTGAACAAATTGTAAAATAATAACACTTATGTATACTAATAATAATGGAGCACCAAAGGTGTGAACCCTCAGCGCTACTATACACTAGCTAGCTATTACAAAATCCTCTCGGACCAAAAGAATAATTTATTTGGCGTATACCTAATCTGGTATCAATGTAGCCCGTGCCATGTAAAAAGTGGATATATTTGCTGCTTTATAACAGAAGCTATACATGCCAGGGGACAGTCAATGGTAGTTTACTATATAAACATAAGCTACTCAGCCTTAAGCAGAGCTACTTCGGGAAGCAAGCAATTATTTTCTCATGTGATTACAATGTGAAGGGGCATCACTGCTGAAGCTAGATCTTATGAGGTGATGACTGCTTTGCATTTTCTCATGGATCAGTCTGAAATCTAAAAAAAAAGTGGCACTATAAAAGGTCTTAAATCGTTGTTCTGAGTAAGTTCATACCTTAATCAACAGTAAATTGTCAGTAATCTTTAAAATCAGAGCATAACTGACAGACAGACAGACAGACAGACAGAACGACTACAACAACCTCTTGCTCTGCACGCTGAGTTAATAACATCAACGATAATACCTGTCCATGTTGCAGATGCACTTCTAACTGATTCATAATAAAAACTCTTGTTTGTAGCATTCTCCAAGATGGTCCCAACAGTCACCACACCAAAGCTGCTACTAGAACCTAAGTAATAAAATTGTACACAGAGAAAGCAATACATTTGAAATAGAGAAAGTGATTAATGCCAACTAATAAGGCATGTGCTGTTTAAGAAGTATTTCCAGATAATCTATTTTTTATAGATAAAGCATAATTCTATTTTTGGAGAAATTCTTAATGGAATAGACAGTTGAAAGTTGTATAAAATGAGCACGGTGAAATAGCGAAGTGAGACAGCTAAGTAGAGTTCATGGTATGGCAGAACTAGCTATCAATGCACTAACTTTTGCGGTACTGTAGAATAGTAAAGCCATTAAAGACTCTAATGCCACTGTCATCAAACTTCACGTTCCCCTGAAGTAGGCACAAAGTCAAATATATACACTTTAAAACCATAATTGGCGAGCGAGCGTAGCGAGCGAGACACTTACAGGGGTAACACAATCGAAAATCGGGGATGTCAGTTTATTGGCGAGCGAGCGTAGCGAGCGAGACAGTATTAGGGGTGGATAATGCAAAATCGGGTATATGTTATATATTATATATATATATGTATGTATGTATGGATGGTACGTATGCTCTTTAAATGCGCGCGCTTCTAATTACGTAAGTTAGGTAAAGCGTTCACAGTTCCAGTTTTTTTCAATTAACGAGCGCGGAGTATCCTGC
>WLWD01002200.1_pt1 | contig 99160 bp, 71 predicted proteins | sample 6712731 | NCBI WGS metagenome assembly WLWD01 (sample SAMN12718690, study PRJNA576275) | sponge metagenome | isolation source: marine sponge | host: Mycale hentscheli | place: New Zealand: South Island, Marlborough, Capsize Point | collected 2014-11-01
CAAGACACAGCACAAGTATAGAGGAGTTACTCTTAAAGATATATATATATATATATATATATATATATATATATATATTAATACTATCTTAAAGTGTGATAATATCACAGCAGTGGAAAACTGAAGTGGCGATTTGATAGTTCCTGGTGATCGCTCCACGATTTCACCACACTTCATACACTAGGCAATATTGATCTGAGAATTTTGGGCAATGCCAGTTAGCAATGGAAAAAAAGTGTTTGTACTGAAGTCACTTTCTCACAACACTTGTGCTATTAATCCCAAATACCACAGTTGCTATTATATCTCGGGCTTAACAAAAATGCATTAGTTTGATTGTTGTACTATTTTGTTACTACTGATAATAATATCAATATATAAAATATAATAAATATTTCAGGCTTAACTCCAGACGGTAAGAATACAGGTCTTGATTTAAAAAAAAAGGGCGCTTAACCGAAAGTAGTAACCAAAACACTGGGGCCAAATGCCAATTAGCAGTAGACGAGAATCATTAAGCACTATTAAGAAGTGCTAAGAGCCGGGGAAAAAAACTGGTGCTTAACAATGAGTAGACATTCATGGTATATACATATATCTTTTAAGACAAATTCTATCCTGGTGTTTCTGTTAGTCTTAACTTTTAAATATTTCAACTAATTAATAATTAATTTTTGTTATGAAATTCATTTAATTAAACACACATTTTAGACGTATGATTTGATTTAATATCAGCACATGTTCACTTACCTTCACCAATCATTTTTGCATCGTATTCTAAATCTTCAAATGGTATTTTTAGCTCTCGAGGTACATTCATCAACTTGAGCAAGGAGTCTTTGTGGTGTAAACTATGAGGATGACTTAATAGATTGCTAATGTCTGCAAATAAATACAGTAACAAATAATGCGTTAGTTTGATTGTTGTACTATTTTGTTACTACTGATAATAATAATAAAAAAACTTGAATTAATATGGTTCATAATATACAATAGGCTTGTGTGTCAGTAATAAGGATTACCAACCAACAGTGTGTATATTCATGAATAATTCATGAGCGGAGCTGGGGTTGGTAAATTATAATCATTTACTGAATGAGTAAATTGTGCTCATATTTAGTAAAAGACAAATAAGGTAATGAAGATGACTAAAAGGACAGATACTGAGAAACAGAGAGATAGGAGGAATGAGCGAAGCAGAAGAGGTTCAGGAAGAAAGAGAGGAAGTGAGAGAAATTAATAACAAATGGATAAAAATGGATAAAAATACTTATGCTACTTCCAAATTTACAAGTATGCACATCAAGTGCCACAATATGGCAGGGTATGACTCTATTAATTACCATGATTATGTTTGTAACTTACAGACTGGAGATGTTGGCATCTTATCATTAAAGGCCAACTGCTTCTCTTTGCTCTTTCTGTTGTTAATCACATTTGCCAGTATCACAATGGAGAGTATCAATATTCCCACAATGATAAACAGTGATACGCCACATGCAAAGCCAGTGATAACCTTTCCTGAGACTGAATAATAAATCATAAGAATTTAAAAAATTGTGTATACAAGCAGTTTAATATTTAGCTCTATGGTATAGTTTTTACCAGAATATTGGAAATTGCTAAACAAGAACTGTATTTTTAAGAAAATGTGTGCGGTAATGATGAATCACCAAAGGTGTGTCACTACTTCACTACTATACACTTGCTATAGCTATTAAAAATCATTTCAGACCAGAAGAATTGTATATTGGCTATTGTAATCAGAATCAGGTATCAATATAGCTCAAGCAATGAAAATGGCAGATGTAAATGCTACCTTAATTAGAGAAGAAACTAAACAGGCTGAGACACTAACCGGTCTAGCACTTGGCTAACTTCAGCATAAAGCAAAACTAAAACTTGTAGCATAAAGTTATTTGCTCACAAGATTATACATCCCGATAAGGGGCAATACCTACTAAAGCTAGCTAAAACCTTCACATTTTCTCAAAAATCAGCTCGAAGTATGAAAAAAGCAGAACAATAAATTTATTCTAAGTAAGGTCATGTCTAAATCATTGTCAGTAATCTCCAAATATGAGTGTGATGGATAGACAGAATGTATTTACATTTACTATACATTCAGTGGGTTAAAATTTTAATTTTATACTATCTGCTGATTGCAAATTGGTGAGTTAGAAAAGCTAACAAGACCTACGATTCCTGAAGTATTGATTTTGTTAATAAATTGTTTCTTAATTAAATAAAGCTATTTCCACCTTTTCTAATGCCTTACAGTGGTAGAATAATGATTTTTAATTACAATGACTCCCTTACTGATGCAAGTTTGATTACTCCAAGTTTGTAGCGATCCACATCGAGACTGACAGTAAAATGATCCCTCCGTATTAATGCAGACTTCATCTTCTTTACATGCACTCTTTGACTGTGTGCATTCATCAAAATCTACAGAGTTTGAACAAAGCTGTACACTAGCTTCAAGTAATCATGATTAAGTAAGCAATAGGTTGGTAGATACTTAAGGTATGCAATCTACATACATTTTATAATTCACTTAAAATGAAATTTTCTTGTCCAACAAACTTTTTTAATAACAATATGGTACTTCTGCAATGCATTCACTATTCAACCACTACACTATAATGTTGATGGAAAAAAATTAGAAAGTGGATTTTTCAAGATACATTCATAAATCTACCTTTACAATATTGTTTATCTTCTCGATACTCCCATCCAGGATAGCACTGGCAGCTGTAAGATCCTGGTGAATCCACACAATAGTGATCACAGGGATCTTGTAAGCACTCATTAATATCTAGGAGTAAAATTATAATTTCCATCATTAAAATAGAAAATGTTCAATGGCTACATTATATGATGTCTATTGAATGTATTTATGTATTTGTTCGCTCTTTTCTTGGAAGAAAACATATGGAACTCAAATACTATTGTTATCTCAGGTTCTCATCTTAAAATATTATTCTGTCAGGCTATACTTTAATGCAATTTTTGTCATCTTCATGGAGAAGGTTGCAAACAAAACTTTTTCATTGGTAAATGTATTTTTTTTTATTAATAGTGATCTACAGTATTTATGGACCTGATCTTAATACTACTATCAACAATAGACAAGTCTAACACCTGGATTATGTGCCAAACTTATGAGATCATTTACAAACTACCTCCTTAAAATTACTATTTTCAACATGATTCCTTACTAGAGCAAGTATTGCCAGTGAGGTTAGTGAATCCTTCTAAACAGGCACACTCAGTGGCTGAGTTGGTGTCTCTGTCACAGGACGTAGCATAAGTAGACCAATGACAAGAACTATTCAGAGCTGTAACACAATCTCCTGTAACAGTATCCCATACCATTTATGTACATGTATATAATTCAAGTATAAGAATCCATTACCGTCAATTCTGTAAATGGTTGTTAAGTTGGTCAGTAAATCCATGGAAGGTGTTCCATGTTGCACATCGCCAAGTTGCAAATGTTTATTAGTCACTCTTGAATTGCTGCCTCCCGAATTAAAGCCAATGACATACGGCACACTTGGATGTATGTGCTTGTAAGCAAACTTAGAGTACGTTCTCACTCCATCATAAAGTATTGAAACTTCTATGTTAATTGCCTAAATTATAATAAAATTTGTTAATAGAAATTATGTTGGTCAAGCAGAACTAATAAGTACAGGATGTGGCATCATACTGCTTACATTGTCAATTACCTAGCCATACAAGACACCATGCAGAAGGGTGCCACAAACTGAGTTTTTTTGGGTTTCCTCATAGTAAGTGTCCATAAAATGTATTAAATTTTCTAAATTGCTAAATTGTTTTTGACCTTGTGTACGGTGTTTTTTTTTATATACTATTGTTGTCACTAAACCAGTTCAAAGCTGTTCATTTATAATGAGGGGATCAAATTGCTCTGAATATACAGTAATTAAAAAATAGAGTATCATCAGTGAACTTTATACTATTCTTCTTTACGAAAAATTGCACCATTGAGTCCAAACTAGCCAGGAATGCTGTGGCTGTCTTCATGTTTAAGTGAAACTTGAAATGTGCACTGAGTACAACAGTGACGAAAAATTCCTGAGAGTCCTATGAGATTAGTAGAGTGGATATTTTAAGTACTATTGACCGATTAGTCATAGTGGTGGCAAAATCCTTCAAATAAATGAGCTATGCCATACCCCTTTAATTGAGACTAATAATTGAATTTGGTTTAAAATAAAACACATTCAGGAGCTTTGCTATAGAACTTAATTTTTACCTGTAATATTTTCTACTATACATTATTCATTTATGCTATGATCAGTGGCTTTCTTAGCTTTGATTACATACATGTACGTATAGATATCATGCAGGTGTGTAAAACTATTATAAAACCACAAACAAATGTATATAGTTATAACACAGTAAAAATTTTATTAATGTAGTATAGTATTATTTCAAATGCCTATATGTAATGCTGTAACTTACATTAAATATTTCATTATCATTAGCTGCGACCCCAACCGTAATGTTATTCCAGAAAAAATTCAAAAGAGTCCATTCAGTTTCATAAAATCCAATATCCTTCTTCACTTCTTCATTCAGTTCTAAATAATGCTCAATAAAAGATAAATTTTTGCTTTGTTGATAGCATATTTCACCGCTTGACCCCCAAGCCAAAGTTGCAGTAAGAAAAGGAGTTTGAGGCTGATTCAAATAGCTATATGGAGATCGAAGAAAAGAAGGAAGGTTTTTAATCAATACATATCCACCACTGAATGTCCTTTGACCAACAAATGCTATGAATGTTCTGGCACTGACCTAAGTAATACAATCAATATGAAGTAATATGTATGATACCTTTCAACACTGTAGCAATAGAAATAGCTATATTCAGATATTCATGAAAAATAATCATTACTGTCACTATCTAATTTGTTTATATTATTACATATAAATTTATATTTGCTTAACACATTATAATTTATAACTTATGTCACAGCCCATTAATAAAAAAATATAAATGATGATAACAGTCACTATTATCGTCTTTGTAAATTAGTTTTTGCGTGAGAGTTGTCTTTTAAAGAGCATCTACCAAAAATATTAAATAATTATTGTATTCATTGTGTATTGCTGAATTAGGTTAAAATATTAAATTATGCTGAATAAGCAGTATATGACAAAGCTTAAGTGTCAAAGATATTTAAATTCAATACTTTTAGCTACTTTATTATAATATTATGCATATAATTATACCTGACTTCTGTCTCTTACATTTACACTTCTGAAAGTGAGTGTTTGACTTATTCACAATTGCACAGCTTAATAAAACATAACTTACGTCAATGCTGGAGAAACTTTGTTTGTAGAATATCATAGGTTTCTCCAATTCTATTACGCGGCTGTGATAGGAATCGTTTGCTTGGAAACAAATTATTTCACAATTTACTGCAAATACATGACAAATGTTATATTAATTGTGAAGTTTAGATATTACACATGGTTTAAATTTGTTCATGTCAAAACTAAATGTCAAATAATTTTCAAGTGCATATTAAAGTGCTGACATCATAGCGACAAATCCTTGTTCAAAAGGAATCAAGTTTTCCTTGCCAAGGTTTGCGGAACTCATGCCAGATTTGTTACTATAAGGAATCACTTAGTAGTAATTTTCAGTTAGAAGAGGGGGAGTTACCCACAATTAATTCATGAGTCATGAACCACGACGAATATTGAACATTGCCACGGGTGATTAAGTGTAGTAACAAGATCAACAGCTCCCTGAATATATTTGGAGAAGGTCATCAATTCCAATGAATAGCAGACATGACTTTTAAACTTTGGCTTATAATACTATGATAGTAGTGAGGAAGTGATGTAAAAAGTAGGAAGAATTATTATTCTACTATTTTGAAATTAGCATTCAAAAAAAAAAAAGATTGTTTGGTTCCACTAACTAGAAATGACAAATGACAGATTATATCTATAGTAATACATAATGGTGATGATAATAATAATAATAACAATAATAATAATAATAATAATAATAATAATAATAATAATAATAATAATGATAATAATAATAATATTATAATGTGTGTGTATATGACAATTATCAAGTTATGACCATTCATAAAAACTGGTGGCTAAAGCCAGTTGTCCTGGGTTTTATTCCCCAGTGACGACTAAGATTTTTCAAATTTTGTCTTTGATTTTTGTTTTTCAATCTTGTGTATAATTATAATAATTAACTCCATGACGAGTTTTCTGCAGGCTTTAATTAAATATCCTTTTACATATTTCATGTCTTTCAGCTAGTAGTAAGACGGAAATGACTAAACAGATAGTTATTATGCATCAAATATTCAAAGTGCTACATGGTTCACCTAGTAAAGTCATATAAACATTGCCAGTTTCCTAGTGAGTCACAATTTGTTTAATAATATAGGATATCCCAGCTTTCACATGTTACTAACAGGGCTTCAATGGCTGGGGTCCATGACTGATGGTTAATGGGAATAGGTACTGGTGTCAGAAAGATCAAGACCATGTGATAGTTCAGATGATCACTCAGTAATGTATTCCACTCCTAGATGCTTCATTAGATAAATTAAGCTTAATTAAATTTAATCCAAGAAAATATATAGATTAGACATTAACAACTGAATAGCAGTCAATATTAGTCAACAGAAAAAAAAACTAACTGAACTGGCAGGAAGGCAGGAGCCATACAAGTCATCAGTCTATTCAGGTGACTTGATGACCGCTATTTCTAGAACCATCTCCTCTCAGATACCTTACAGGATAGTGCTGACATAGGCATTTTTGGAACATTGGTTCTCCTGATAGAAATAAGTGGGGTAGGGTTGTGACAGAGGTAAGATCCACAGGTCAAAAGATAACTATATAATTAGGAAATATTTGAATATAACTTTTTAGTGTCCAATTTCTGAATGAAAAGCTTATTGTGAGTTTTGTAAACAATATTTGCTCAGGTGGAAATTCAGCTAAAACAAAGATGACTGCATCCTAATGGACTCCACTAGCAAGAACCCTTTAAAAATATTTATAATTATTATATAAGGTTGAATATTGAATACACATGGTAAAAGCTTTATATGATTCACAATTTAACACGTTTTACAGATTCCTTACTTCAATTAAAATACTTTCCTTTAAGGTTCCCAGCTATGGGCCTGAGGCCAAATTCAACCCCATATTTAGTCATAATGCCCATAGGCAAGAGCCAGATTATTAGAGAATTATTTTCAATTTGGCAGTAAGATTCTAAATTTGCTGCAAACATTATGTAACAGTTATGAGTTCTATCAGTAAACAAAAACATGCTTGTTGGAAGACAAACCAATCTGTGATAATAACCATTGTTAGAAATAGCAAATTGTATCAAAGGTTTGCAATCATCTGAATGCTTATATTTTAATTAGGAAAGACTAAATATTACGAGTGAGTACCATCAAATAGACTTTTAAAAAAGGAAGAAAATACAACAAAGTCGTTGCATACTCCCTCAGATTGTTCGCTGACATAGAATTATTCATTAATCTTACCTTGATCTTTATGGTTCCAACCAGGAAAAAGAACGCACGAAGCAAAAAGAAGAAACGACAATACCGCCATTTTGGAAGTTCTACCGAGGAACTCTCAACGCGACCGCATTAAATATAATATTGTCATCGGACATCCGTTGTTGAAAGCCAGCCTGCGGTGGATACTTAGCTAATTGTTCCCAAAAACGCACAGCAGTTGGCCCAAAGGTTGAAACAGTGCACCACGCCATCCTGCGTTGCATAATCTGCTCCGACTAAAACGTTTAGAATGGCTGAAACCTAGACAAGAACAGACTGTACAACCCTCACATAATAATCTAATGGAATAACGCATTAGGTGAATGCCCAAGTGGTTACTATGGAGTGTGCAGTGGGCAATAATGGAATGCACAAGGTGTGGTATAGGAATGCAGAAAAAGTTAGCTACTACATGGCCCGGCCTTACAAGGTCAGACTAATGTATTCCCATACTACACTATAGTTAATAGGAGTGTCTAATTCTAAACTCCAACACACTCAGAGCACAGACTAAAAATTATTGGTTCATTTGATTGACAATAAACTCAAAAATATTGTATTTTTTACAGGTCACTTAAAATGAATAAGCGGGTGTGGTTAAGTGGGTGTGGTTAAGTGAATGTGGTTAAGTGGGTGTGGTTTGGTGGGTATGGCTATGGCTGCACCAATCCAATTTGGCATCCTACTCCCCTGCTCTGTAAGCATTAAGGATTAAGTAATTTCTCACCTTCTCCACATCAGCCATTTTGCAATTGTTTTTTAATTGATTTTATCATTTTATGAAAAATAACAATTTGTTTGTGTAGCTATTTCAATCTAAGAATATTGCAAAGAGTGAAAGAATACCAAATAGCATCATATGATGGAGAAAATCACAGAGTCTGTGGCATTCTTAATTGTAATTGTTATATAGCTATTAGTTTGAAATGTCTAAGGATGCAATAAGGCTGGCTAATTTCAAAATATTTTCATTTCTTAATTAACAAAAATGAAATTATTGTGGACTTTAATAGTCATTTGTATGTGTAATAGCACGGGTATCCCTACTATTAGGGATTAATAGTGATGAGTAACGTGATTGAAATATAACGTGATTGAAATAGCAGAGGGAAGCCAAGTGCTATTTCAATTGCTTTACGAGTGTTATTGATCCCTAATAGCACAGGTTACCGGTGCTATCACTCGCTAATAGTAGGCCAGTTTTTTTTTAAGTCTTTTGCAATTGTAGCTACACTGTATCCTTCACTCATTATCTCCTTATTTCAGGATTAGCTTCCGCTGGAACTTTGTTTTCAACATACGACTCCTCCGAATCTGTTGTAAAACATTCCATTTAATACGGGTAGAGCTTCTGTGGTAAAGAATGACATTGTCTTTAACATGAAACTACTCGAACTATAAGTTTCCAAGGTTAACGTTTCACTTAGCTACAATGGTATTTCACTTAGTTTCCACTTAGATACCGAGGTATTTGGAGATATAATAGTGCGCAAAAGTGAGGTATTAGGGATTAATAGCACGAGTGGAGCGAGAAAATTACCATGAGGCGAAGCCGAGTGAAATTTCTCGCCGCACGAGTGCTATTCATCCGAATACCACAGTTTTCCATGCTATCATAATAGCTAAAGATAACAGTTCATTTCTGCAGCTAAGAAAACTATAATCATGTATTATATTTCTGACAAAGAAATTTTTTCATCTCGGTTCTATTATTCATACTTTTCTTACCGTTGCTAAATAGCGTTTCCCAGGAATTTTGTCGCGACATTACCTAGCGGGTATAAGTGCGGCAAGGTCACGAAGAGATCGCTGTGCCCAATCAGATCAATATTTCAGTTATCCACTGCTGTGGTATTTCAAAATAATACCACACTTTTTTGTATTGAAAAATGACTCACTATGGTATTGCAATTAGTTACACTCTATTTCACTTTCCCCTGAGACTTCAATTGAACAGCGATTTTTCCCATACAGTTATGAACGGGCAACTTACACGCTGTACTACTATTAAAATTAAAACAAAAGAAAATATCCAAAAACAGATAAAAACAATTTCAGACAAATTATTAATACACTACAATTATAGTTATTTGAGAATGCAGCTATGATAATTAATTCAGCATGATAATTAAAATATCTGTCTTGAAAATTGACTTGGATTTGAATGTAAAGTAATCCAAACTGTTATTATGTGCACTTGTTTGTCATTAATTCTTCTCACAAAAAACTGTTTCCTTTTCCTCTGACACAGAAGTTCGGTAAAGCTCACAAGCTTGTTCCTGGCACATTGCCATCAAACTGTCCTGCTGCTGTAGGGTGAGTAATGGTAGATAATCCTTCATGTCTTGTAGGAGCACTGAGGTTGTCACCACCAAGTCAGAAAATGAAGGCCTTTCTAAAGGGTCCCTTTTCCAGCAAGATGCCATAATATTGTATCTACATAATCATTGATGTTAATTTGAACGTCATTGTATTGTAGAGCAACTCACATAGCATCAGTGCAAGCTTGATTAGGAGGTTTCTGCATACGATAATCTCCAAGAAGCTGTTGGAGGAGTTCTTTAGTTTTAATGCCAGGGTAAGGCTTTCTTCCACCATTGAATATTTCCCAGCATGTGACTCCAAATGACCACTGATAATAAAAAATACTTATTATAGCATAACTGCAAACTATTGAGCAAATTTTTATATAAATAGTTAGCTTGAAAATGAATAGCTATATATAAAATTAAGTGCAAATATATCACAATTGGTAATCTATACTAAATACATTTTTAAACCTAGTTAAGTTTTTAAACATGATTATTACTAATTAAACTGTCGAATACATTATACTATATGAAGTGATAACATCCCCTGAACAAAATTTAAAAAAGCAATAGCAAGCTAGAGTCACAATTGAGGTTTTAATGGTAAATTCTTCCAATTTGACATAACTGTGATGCTAAGTTCCCTGCATTAGTTATCTCTTCTCACTAAAATCTTTATGCAATTAGCTTCTTTTTTTCTTAAGATGTTCGATTCATTTTTTATGAGTTTTTTCCTATGTATATTAATTATTTACACAATATGTTTTGGACTGGCATAAAACTTTGGCAAATTAGTTTTATAAAAACAAATTTAAATAAATATTCATATCTATGCTGCATGCAGATATTACAACTTCTCTTAGTACTTCTGTAGATAATGGAGCGATATTTTCTACAAAATACAAAAGTGTCGGCCTATCCTCACCCTGATTGCTGCGGGAAACACTATATTCCCCGAGTAATTGTCACATAACAAAATATTAATACCAATGTTGTGAAATAGGACAACACAAAGCATCAGTGATTTATGCAAATGCTTGTTTAATACTAACCACATCAGAGGCTTCAGAAAACTTGTGATCAAGCAGGCTCTCAATAGCTAGCCATTTAACTGGAAGTTTTTCTCTCATATCTTCTCCAGGCTTGAAATAATTCTTGTCTTCTGATGCCTTTACAGCTAATCCAAAGTCAGCTACTTTGATCACATATTTCATATCCATCCTGTAGCAGCAGTACAGTTAAAAATTTGAAGCAATAAATACATGATTATAAGCTTAAGCATAACTCAGAACTATAATATAGAATTGCGTCTTCCTACTGTGATTGAGAAACAAATAAGTGTCTGAAGTATTTTCAAATGTGTTAATAAGAAGTGTAGTATAATTTTTTTTTTTTAATTCTAGAGATATCAATAGAATGAATGCCTTATCATACTCATTATGGGTTCAATAAAAAATAAAATAGTATAGATATTTACTCACATGCAATTTCTGGCTGCCAGGTCTCTGTGAATGATTTTCTTGCTGCTCAAGTAATCCATGCTTTTAGCAATTTGGAGGCACATGCCCAATAGCTTCACAGCTGCAGTGTCCTATAGAGGCATTACAGTAGATTAATGATAATGATTAAAAATATGTAATGACAAAATGTTAATCTGATTAATTATTATAGAGCAAGTGTATGTCTACACAAACTGTTCTGCCTTTCACACTTTCGCAATAATGTGCTAAAGAATACTGTCATGAGTATAATTAGACTTGAAGTATTCGTGCAGACTAATAGATAAAATTTCATTCTCATTATTTTTTTTCAATTTTGGATAGCTAATATAGTAATATGAAAGTCAAGTCATTTTTCAACACAAAAAAATGTAATTTTTTTTTAATACCACAGCAGTGGGAAAATGAAATAATGACTCTGTTGGTCACGGCTATGTGTTTGTCATCTCGCTGCACCTCTAAGTAATGCAATTGCAGCAAAAATTCTTGAGTAATGAATAAAATAGTATGAACAATGGCGGAATCTGAGTAGGATGATTACGTTAAACAAGATTATGATTTCGTAACTGCATAAAATTATTATTTATTATTATTGGCTATAACATTAATTAATACATGATAGCAAAGAAACGCTGAGGTATTCGAATTATTAGCACTCATACTCTGTGGCTAATGAAAATTGTCATGCACCACTCTTGCTATTAATCCTAACCACTACTCTTTTCTGTGTTGTTATTTCCAAATCACATGAAATTGATAGGAGATATCTAACTTAGCATTGTTAAAAATAAACAACTCGCATGTAACCAAGTTTTATACTCTTTAAACTCACAGCAAAGTGATTATCTGGTTTTTCATCAGTCGACAGTAAAATGTTATGTCTGTTTTCTTCTTTCCTCAGGTAGACATCCAAACTTCCATTCCACATGAAGGGCATTACAATACATGGAGACTGGTTCCGGTCTATTGCTACTGCCTTCAACCTCAAAATATTAGGATGAGAGAAATCTTTCATTTTTAAAACTTCATCAATGACTCCTTGAATCTCTGAAGTCCCAGAAAATCCTGTATAATATTAGAATGTAAAATGCAAAGTAATTTCATATAGACTATGTATATAGGGCTGAAACTCTACACAAAAGTTAAACTAAAATTTGTATGAATATTAGTGGCTACTTTTTGAATTGATTAATGTAAATAATTAATGCTTTGCTTGATGTTTCCATTTCTGTTGTATTTTGTGAGAATTAAACATACAGGTAAATTATTTTTAAAAAAGAACCCCCAAATACCTAATCATTATAATATTGATACTTTTTCAATACCTTTTAGAATCTTTACTGCGACAACTTCACCTCTGAGTTTAGCCTTGTACACACTACCGAATTCTCCTACAATATGGTACAATAGACAAAATAAACAATATTGTGTTTTAGTTCACAATAAACTATAGCATGATAGTTCAATTGCCATATACAGGGGCAAATCCTGCTTAAATGACAAGGAAGCACCCAAATACATTTTACGTCAAACTTTACAAAATTTATAAAATATTCCTGATTGATTATGAATAAATTGGATGTTAATTTTTGAATGTAAAGAATATAAGTTAGTATGCAGTTGTTCGTGAACTTAATTGCTTGTATTGGTACATTTTCACATTATATTTTTTCAATAACTTGGTTTAGAGGGAGACCTTGGCCACCCTTGGCATCCTCCCCCCTGGATTTTTCCCTAATATACCTAACTAATGTGAGAAAGTGTGTGGACCTATTGATTTTGGAAGTATTTTCGGTGATAGAATGTGGACACTTCAGAAATAGCAAGAACTGAATAACAAACAGAATTAAATATTTATCAGTTCTAATTTCTTTACCTTCACCAATCATTTTTGCATCACACTCCAAATCTTCAAATCATATTTTAAGTTCACGAGGAACTTTGACTAGTTGGATCAAGGAATCATTGTGATGTCTGTTGTGATGATGCCAAAATGGATTACCTAAATCTAAAGAATACAGGTCCAAATAGTATAATAAGATATTTTCACTGCTTGCAGGCATATGATTTACTGAAGTGTACTGCTGTAAAATCTATAGTGTGCTTGAGAGTAAACAAAAATTACACCAGAATGGTAAAACATGAGTAAAAAATAGAAAGTAGTACATGTGGTTTGTATTTTGTTCCAGAATTAGACGTTACTACACGATAAACTATACAGTAAATTTACAGTACACCTCAGTAAAACAAGGCCTGGCAAGCAGGCTCAAATTAATATTTATATTCATTCTGAATCACAAAAGTATACACAAATTATTAACCTGGACTTTAAAGCAGTATTCTATCCTCATATATAATATAATTGTGTAAGCATACACTAGTCTTGCTTATTTCTGATTACATTTTACATTATAAAGAAAGCAGCATAATAATGAATATATTATTTTTTACTGAAAGTATATAATTTATGTAAATTAAATATACAGGTATGAAATATACTTCTTTCCCATTTAGGATAAAAGTAGGCTAGGTACATTTCATAATGTCGCGCAGGAAATTTCACCTTAGTTCAACTTACAAACTGGTGTTCGAGGAGAATCTATGTCATATATTAATCTCTTTCTCTTGTTCATGCGTCTGACAAGTCTGCAAATTATCACAGTAAGGAATACCAGCGCTCCAAGTGTAATGAATAACGAAGAACCAGTTGTGAAGCCAATTATTGCATTCTCTGAAACTAAATACACAATAGAAGTTATTTATTCCACAGTGTTTTTAATGCATTTTTTTCTTTTTCACACACAGGCAATACTCTGTTTTTAATTCAATGAATAGAAGAATTGATTATCACCAGGATTTACACTCAGGACTACTTGATTCACACACAAGTGATCCAACTTTACAAAGCTAAAGTTGTGATGAAAAATGGGAAGAAAATTCCATGGTCAAAATTAATTATATTTAGGAAGTATTTTCTACTTATTTGTTGGGAGCAAGACTATAGCTAGTAGTTATAGCATTTCTAATTTTATTAATAAAAATACAAAATTACAATAGTTAATCTCCCGTTGATTGTCATTGCTCCATCTTATTAAAGAAGTTGTGGGTTATATTTTAAGTGACACTCAATTCTTAAAAAACATCTCCGATAAAAAGGTAAATTCATTGTATATTTATACATAACGCATATTATAACATAGTTAATTTCAAAAAGGTCTTAAAAAAGAGAGAATACACCCTATGAATTCACTCCTTACATATAGTATTTTTATAACAGTCACTCTACTATTTTGTCTTCTTTACCAACACAAGTATAATTATTCCATGTTTTCAGAGATCCGCATCCAGGCACGCACTGGAAAGATCCATCATTATTGATACACATTTCACCTTCGTCACATAAATTCATTACTTCCTCACATTCATTAATATCTACACCAAACATTCAATATAAGAAAGGATAATATTTCTTTAACTACCGTAGCTTTGCATAGATTAACCCTTTACCATTTTTCCAGTATAATGGTTCGGTAAAGGGTCTCACTACTCAAGTCTACTGCAACAGGATTGATCACTATATAATACAATGAAAGTATTGAGATTTGGATCAAATCAACTAACTTTATAGATCCAATATCATATCCTTATATCTATACTAGACAAACTCTCTATAACTATCACATTAAATACATGGAATTTATTGATTGAAATTCAATTGCATCCAGTTGCATTTAATAAAGTGATTTACTTTTTTGGATCAATCCTAAATATGCAGTTTATCAGCCATTGCTTGAGAAAGACATGAAAAGGAATCAATTATGGAGGGGAAAAATACTACAGCTTCAATATTTTCTACACTTGGCTAATTCCTATGCATCACACACACATATTATAAGCCATGTCACACCTCCGCAACTAATTCCATTGTTGATTGAGTGGTAACCTTGGTTACAGATACATTCAAATGATCCATTGGTGTTACTACAGTTGTGGTGGCAGTGGTGGACGGTTGTCGTACACTCGTCAATATCTAGTACACAACATCGCAAATAATTGTTCAATTATAATAGATTTGTCAATATTGTAAATGGGGACATTTGAGGAGTTAGCTTAATACAATTTAAAGCAATATAGAGCCTCTATTTTGGAGTTTAGAATACATTGTTATTAATTGGCATCAAAATTATGCAAACTTCACATTATTTAACCAAAATCAGATGTTTCACTGCCACAGACTGGGTTATCTGTTTGTCTGTTGTTGTTGTTTTTTGTTTAGTTTTTTGTAGGATTCAGCTGAATACAATGTAAGAAAAAGTAGCTATCTCTAAATACTTAGTGATACACAAATCATAGAAAAATACTGCTAATTTTCAACCTAAATACTCTTTTATAGTGCTGATGTAGCAACTTTCCTATTACTGTCATTATGATTGTAAAAAGACAACCTCCACAAGCATTTTTTTCATTTACCAGTTGTGGGGCTGGGTCTTCCCCCAAAGACCAGAAGAAAGAAGTGAACAAGAAAGTTGTATGTGTGTGTGTGCTGTGTAGTGAGCCTGCGCACAAGCAGTGGACTTTACGTAAATACTGTTATTTGTACGCGTATTGTTCAGTTCTCTAAAATTCAATATTCTTAGTTTAACACCTGAGACACTTGAGTGGGCTCCTGGGTAGCTAAGCGGGTAAGGGCTACTATTCACCAGTTATCCCTGAGCCGAACCATCGCCCAGCGAGTAGAGAGTACCTGGTGGCAGCATCTACCGGGTGCTGGATATCCACAGAGCTGACGACCCGACCGGCTATCACCTCGCTGGAGACCGGAACCCCCACACCAGTGGATAACCATCATTATTTGCATAATATAATATTATGTCAATATAAAAATAACTACTCAGTTATCATAAAATATATAAAGTGGTATTATATGTCCATAGCTAATTTCTGTTTCATATTATTATTATAATAATTATTGTAGCAATAATACTGCATTCTCAAGATCTGATATATATTACATATCATCTATTACTTAATAAAATTACTATCATATCCTATAAACATACCTTTACAAGTCCGTCCATCTTCTTGAAGTCTCCATCCAGTATGACAGTGGCATCTGAAAGATCCTTGTGTATCAGTACAGTCATGGTCACATGGATTGTCAAGGCATTCATTTTCATCTAGAACAATTACATTTCCATAAGTGAAATCGTGTGCAAAATGCAATGTTTTTATTGTCAGGATTTATAGTTAGGTAGCAGGCTTTCAATATTTTGAAATATTTGTGAATTTTAAACTAATATTATATTTATTGAAATTAAATCTGTTGACAAAATTTCATGAAGCTATTTTATGTATTTACATAATTATGTTAGTTTCATTTAAATTAATTAATTTAAATTCAAAAAGATAAACAGAAAAGAGTAATAACTTTAACCAAAGTAAATTTTTTATTTTAAATTAGTACCACAACTCTCACACATTTCAACTCTGACCAGTCTTCTTCAGTATTTAAAGAATTATATGAAATTCAACAAAAGTCAATATAGGTTTAATATATTTTTTACAATTGAGTAATAATTTGTAGTAAATAGGATTATATGGCACCATAAATAGTGGCAGAAAATGCAAGTCTAGTAGTAATATTGTCTATAGTGCATCTTACTAGAACACTTGTTGTCAGTGAGGTTAGTGAATCCTACCAAACATGCACACTCAGTGGCTGAGTTAGTGTCTCTGTCACATGATGTAGCATAGGTGGAATAATGGCAGGAGCCATTCAGAGCTGTAATACAATCTCCTGTAATCAAACATTTGGAAGCAGTACTAAATCAATATTTGCCATTTATATGCGTAATAATATATTTATATTCATCATCCTAATGTGATTTACCTTAGCTAAGTCTTTTTACATGCAATAGTATTGTTACAAGGTGGTATAATGATATAAGAAAACTTCTTCACTATAATAAAAACAGTAGATCATTGGATTGAACTAATTCGGATAAGAAAAGCTACATACTTAAGAATTTAATTTTAGGATTGTGTGTGTATTTGATTGTTATAATGATGAAGAAAAGTTATACTTTATGCTAATTCTCTTGCAACTGCTAGCCAGGATGCATGTGCACTAACGAGGCACAGTGAGCTGGGCTAGGAATAGGTTTTTCCTCACAGCAAGTGGTGTGGGCACCTGAAGTCCTACCTGGACCATTGCTGTTTCATGAGGAAAGGCCTTGAATTTACATCCCAGCATATGCCAGGTGCCCTATTACAGCTGGGTAGACTGGTGGGGCTGGCAGGATGGATGAAAGAGCATATGGAAAATTGCCTAAGTGGGACTTGAACTCAAGGACCTCAGGCCATGAGCCAAGGACACAACCACTACACCGCACAGCCACTATACTGTAAGAAGAACCAATGTACCATCAATTCTGTAAATATCCGTGAGATTAGCAAGTTGATCACTTGATGGAGTTCCACGATACAAGCCTCCAATTGGAAGATATAGGTTATCAGCTCGAGTATCACCATTCCCTGAATTAAATCCTGCTATGTATTCAAGGTCAGCATTTATATGCTTGTATGTGAACTTGGAGTATGTCTTCCTTCCATCATATAAAATGGCGACTTCAATATTGAATGCCTATTATTATCATTATCATTATTATTATTATTATTCAATAAAACAATATATAATTAATACAAATTGCTTATCAAAGTTCATCACAAGGTGTGTCATTTAAGAATGCCTTATGAGAGACAATAAACAAATCCTTGTAATGTGCAACACGGTAGAACAAATACACTCCTTTTTTTTTTTATTTTTTTAATAATGTTATTTCAATAATTAAGTTCATAATTAGCTATTAGAACACATCATCTATTACCAAGTTAACACACTTACATTGTATACATCGTCTCTCCCATTTATTGCAATAGTAATGTTATTCCAGTCAAAAATTAATAGAGTCCAATCAGTTTCATAAAACCCAATATTCATCTTCTCTCGGTCGTTATTCAATTTTAAATAGTTCTCAATAAAGGTCAAGTTCTTGCTATGCCTATAGCATAAATCTCCAATATCTCCAAAGGATAAAATTGCTGTGAGGAAGGGCCTACGTGGGGCATTTATTTGTTCTTGTGGACTACGAATGTTAGGTGATTCTACATTAACAAATCCACTACTGTATGTATCCTCGCCCACAAATGCAATATACGATCTGGCGCCGAACTGGAAAATTTTATATATTAAATAACTACATTTAGTAATGTTGAAAAACGTTTTATTATAACAGAAAAAAATTTCAGTCATTCTCGGCTGAAATAATTATAATAATAGCAAATTTTCTCCATTCCAACAGCCAATATTATCCTTATTAAAACTTCGCTCGATGTTTGGACATCTTGCTGAAGTCCTCATTAGGGGTCAACTGAGGTCAAATCATCACAGAGAGTTCAACCTCAGTTGACCCCTAAAGAGGACTTTGGCAAGACTTTGAAATGTTGAGTTAATTAACATAATATTGGCTGTTAGAACGAGTAAAGTGGTATTATAATTATAAGCTCTAAACTATGTCTCTGTTCAACTTGATGTTGTCAGGTGCCATCTGTATGTGTAGAGCTTCCTTGATCTTCAACTCATGATTCTTACTGGATCTGTCTACAACTCTTACCTCTTCCCATTTAATGAGGTGATGCTGCTGCCAAGCATGTTCAGCAATGGCTGGAACCTTCTTATCACCTCTCTCACTGTTTTTTGACTCTCTGCTCAAGCCTTCTAGTTGTTTCACCTATGTATACTTTACCACAACTGCAGGGTATACTGTACACTATGGATGACTCTGTGGTAATAGCTATGGTGTGATCTTAGTATATTACTTGACTTTAATGGTGTTCTGATGTCAAAGTCTCTACACACTCTCTGAATGCTCTCACTCAATCCTGCTATGTATGAATAGTGAGAATAAAACCTTTCTCTTGCTCAGTATCTGTGCGATCTTTAGAAGGTAACTCTTCAGAGACTGCCCTAATGGTTGCATTGTCATAACCATTACTTAGATGTACTTTGTGTAAGTGTTTCTTTTCTTCCTTCAAGTTTTCACTCATATTAGTTACCCTCCTAGCTCTCGAAATCGAAACATCACGTTAAGTTATAATTAACAATATTGGCTGTTAAAAAGAGAATAATTTCCTATTATTAAAATTAAAATTGTTATATTATTATTATTATTATTATTATTATTATTATTATTATTATTATTATTATTATTATTATTATTATTATTATTATTATTATTATTATTATTATTATTATTATTGTCTATATTCTTACCATCACATATCCATTTGTTACAAGAATAAATCAATTAGAACATAATATAAATAGAAAAAAAGAAATACAAAAAGCATTCAGTGATTATTAACTAATGATCTATAGGAGTCACGTATCACTCAGCATAACAGAACATTAGTGGGATTAAGTCATAATGTGATTATCTACACTGGCACACCCCATTAATATAGCAGTACTGATTAGATCATACTGATCCAAAAATTATAGACAATACAGATCAAACACTATAACCACCATACTAATTCCGACATATAATCTATTGCTGGATGATACACACTAACTCCAAACATTATAACAAAGTATTATAATTTCTCTGTGCTAAGTCTTTCACTTTAATATCCATCTGGGCATAATACTCAGCTACTCTTTCTAGCTACTTTATTCCCAGTCGCTCATTAGCGGCTTCCTAATAACTACACCAAGTTATGTTCAATTACCTGAGCCAACTTGGAATCCTTCATTGTTGTTACAAGTAGTAGTAGTAACATCAGTAAGAGTTGAGCAGGTTTCTGGGTAAGAGTTTCCAGTGCAAGAGGAACTTGGAAGAGCTATGCAGTTGCCTGAAGATGACAAAATATTTTCAACAACGTAGAGGAGTTAACCTGTATCAAACATTATATTGAGTACATTATAGTTGATATACAAATGGCTAAGTGAAGATTAACTATTATGTAGTATTTGTTTAGCAGGCTCACTCAAAACTGGGCCTAAAAGCTTAGTTTGTCAGATATAAACTCAGAGGAAAGTACCACCTTTAGCATCCCACAAGGTCCTAAACTGTAGCATCTATAGTGCTGCTATAACAGTACATAGGGACAAAGGAGACGCACAACACAATACTCAGACATAACAACTGTTCCTAACACATTAACAATGCATGTTGCCATGCCTATGTCGCCACACCTCATTAATTTTGATGATTGCTAACCAACTAGAGGATTTCTATATACAGGTGCACTGCACTGAAGGTAATATATTACCTAGAGCATACCTCCTTGAAAAACCCAAGGGATTTCATTTAATCATAATTAAAAATAACTATGTTTATTATGTGTATATTATATATACAGTAAGTTCTCCCTTATCCGGTAACCTTGGGAATATGGAGTGCCCGTAACTGGGAATTGCCCGTATCTTAGAATATTCATGAAATCATACAAATTACATAATAAAATAAATAGATACCAAACCATAAATATGATTGTACACAGATTAATGGTTCATTTAGTTTTCTTTTCTCTTGAAAAATAATTTACTTGTTGTTTGTTTTAATGCATCACTTTTTTCAGAGGGGGAGGGGGGGTTTCAACTACAGGAGGGCCAAAATAAAGTTCCCATTCAGTTATTATAAAGTCTTTAGCCTGCTTGTTTTGGGCCATGTACAATTTGGTAACAATAACACCGGAAATTAAATTCGCGATTACGTGCGCGTACTCCGAAATTGTTTACAAGAAATCGTGACCGTCACCTCGAGGTTTGAACCGCCTGAGCTTTTTCTTGTCTAGAGGTAATACGCTTCGAAGTAACCGACGGCGATGTATTAACAGATTGAAGCTAAAGCCCTCCACCACCCAGGGCTAAGTTTTGTTTAGTTTCTAGGCGTATGAAGCGTATGAAGTACGCACTCATTGGAAACTACAAGCTTCAAGGTAAGTATACCATTGTTAGCATCAGTATTGTAGAAGTTTAGGCTAAGAGACCTCATGTTTCATAGCTATATATTGTTGTTTTAAATGTTCACCAACCGCTTGCTTTGAAATAATTCAGTAACTATGGATTCTGGCTGTTAATTTTTTTTGGTGTGTGCCATATACTATGATAATATTACAATATATAACATAACAAGAAATTATATAGACTACTGTGTTTGCAATTCTAGGATTTTTTTTGATAATACTATGAAGCAGTCCGATTGAACTTCCATGGTGACAAAGCCACACCCCATAATTACCACTGTACCGTACCCTGATGTGTCTGTTGTTACTGTTCTTGACATAGATTGCACATCCTTCTCTTCATACCTGAGAAACTTTCTCCTAAGAAATCCATTTTATGGGCACCTTCAAGTTAGTCTCGCGTAGCCAGACCCTTTACCAACCGTAACCGCTACGCGGGGAAGGAAAGGGTCTGGGAACATACAATACAACGACTTGTTCAGCAGCACCCCAAAAAGGGTGCACCAATTATCACATTCCAAAGCTTGTGGTAGCCAATGACGTCACAACTACGTCCGGGTAGCATGTCTCCTATTCATGCTCGTACGTTTATTGCTTGCCTGGAGTGCTTATAAATCGCCTACAAAAAACAACTTAACCAGTTTAATGAAGTTGAGCAATGTTTTGACCCTCCCAGATGTGATGTTGACGTCACACAGTATACCGCAAGCTTGCTGGAATGTGATAATTGAGCACTCTTTTTGGGGTGCTGCTGAACAAGTCGTTGTATTGTATGTTCCCAGACCATTTCCTTCCCCGCGTAGCGGTTACGGTTGGTAAAGGGTCTGGCTACGCGAGACTACCTTCAAGTAGGGGAGAACTGGGAGGAAGAAAGTCTCAAAATCTATATACCCTCTGTGTATGAACAAACGAAGCTAAAATAGCTTGCCTTTTTCAACCTTTATTTCTTCCAGGTCATCAAATTCTTCATTGCTGCCCTCCATGAAAACTTCTTGGCCACGGACCTCTACACCTGAGAAATCTTCTGCCTTATTCTATCTCTATTTCTTTGAGATCATAAAATTCTTCATCACTGCCCTCTATGAAGACTTCTTGGCAGTCTTTAAATTTTATTGACAACTTTCTATCATATTAATTGATAAATATATTATTTGTCTATTAGTTATAGCTATGCAAATTTTTTTTTGTAACTTTGATTTTCTTTATACACAAACAGTGCTACAATTTCAATCTACAAATAATAAAAATATTTCTATGGTAAGGGTGATTAAGACTTGTCTCCCTTACACTTACCTCACAGGAGAATCACTATGGCGTTGTGGGAGCTCTTGAAACACTTGCGATTGCTGCTGTAGCTAATTAAAGCGGGTACTATGGCGGTTACGCAAAAATGGGTAACCCGTGCTGTGAAGCAACCTCGCGAATTACGCGTTTCTGTTAAAAGTAGGTAACTTGCTCAGTAAATTTACATTTTTTCCAGTCTACCATGAGTCTTTTATGCTATTATTGCATTAAGATTCTTATTCTTAAATTAATGTTTTAAGCAAAACTTAAGTTATGCATATAATCACTTCAATGATAAAGTTCAGTAAACAAAAAAAAAGAGTATATATTACCACTTGGTATATTTTGTGTTCTACTTCTACATCATTTTTTATATTTTTAAGCACTACGCTTCCTTTTTTAAATTTCATTTTATTAAAACAAACTCACTTACTCGTGGTGTTAAAATTAAAAGAATCAAAAAATTTATCTTTGAGCCATAACTTACGATAATATTCACATGCGCTGCAATATTCCCAGGCTGTAGCAAATAATAATGTTGCATTGAAGTCTACTACTCCTTCCTTTGATTTGAAGATATGCAGATACTCTTGTATTGTCTCATAGTCAGTTGCATTCCAATAGCAAACTGGCTCAATAGTTGAGGGAAATGTCCAGAATGGAGCGATCATGGGAATGCTTTTATTCAAGAATAGATTAGTCCATTTTATAGTTATTAGACTATTCAAGATAAATCCACCAGGAAATGCTTCAGTAAACGTTAGAGACACTATAGCATTTATCTGCACACGAAAACATTAAAAACTTAATTAAGTTAACAGTGAGAGGTTTTGAGATATGGAATATCTTCTTTGGTGGCACAAATCAACATTGGGAGCACTGGTTGTACTTAAGCCATAGTAAAATTCTGGATGCTGACATCCTTAAATAAGAGATATTGAATGAGGCTAGGAGATGAAACTAGTGAAAGTTTATTACATTGCCCCTTCTGGTATAGTAAGGAGTTCTATATAATTTGTACTGTGAAACTATGTGCTAATTCATCCAGTTAAATAAAACAAAGATAGGGAGCTTACATTAGACAGGTGTGGCTTTTGTAACACTTTATATACTGTGTGGTATAAACTCTATGTATAAAAATAAAATAAAAATTAAGCTATTAGCCATAAAGTAGATTTAATGGGAATACTATAAGGTTTTCTGGCTTGCAAATGACAATGACAACTACTTCTTAGGTATTTAATTGTTACATACCCTTACATTAATAATGGTAATTTATTATAATACTACTGTAAAATTTATATGAAGTACATGCATACATAATACTTGCATGTACTTCATATAAATTTTACAGTAGTATTATATTAACTTCTTTGACTCTTTCATTAATTTCAACATTTTTAGCAAAAAACAGGAAACATAAGAAGAAGAAAAATCAACAGTAGCAAAACTTACTCATTCCTATTACGATACATTAATTTTACCTTAAATTTATTGAAGGAAAAGTGTAACGGTAAAATTCACAAAATTACCATTATTAATGTAAGGGTATGTAACAATTAAATACCTAATAAGTAATTGTCATTGTCATTTGCAAGCCATGAAAATATGGTTTGCTTCACAATGTAGTGGAAATATAAGAATGGTAAGAGAAAGCTAAACAATGTCATAGAAAAATATTGTCACTGCTACAACTACTCTATAGGACAGCTGTTAAAGTGGCTAGTTATTAACCTAATTAGCATCACTACTGTCACTTCCTCATGAGTGATCTGTAACCACATTTCTCTGACAACATCAAAAGTCCAGCATCCATTTTGCTGAGTGACAGGAGGGTTAATTACTACCCCACATGAAGGTAATTCTAGACAATACTTACAATCCTCTGTCCAGTCAATCTTGACCATTCACTAAGAAATGTTGCTCATTAGCTCTAACTAGACAAAGAATGGTAAACTTATGTAAGTCTACAGCAGTCCCGGTTGTTATTACTGGAAAAATGGGTTACAAAACTTAGTAACTTAGTCCAGTGGTACTTGTTTAATTATTCGTGACGTAATTGCTAGGTCAGAAACTTTAGCCAATTACGCAGTAAAATAACTATTAAATCAAAATGTTTTATTGAGATTAAATTAAGTAGTATCATTTAAATGTGAATATATAATTTCATTAAATTGAAATCTTGAGAACTTCATTGCTTAGCACAGTTTTGTACTATAATCAAAGGTATTTTATGAGCTTAACATGTTAAAAATGTATCGATAAATCAGATATTAATGTACTCAGCTGTATTCAACGGAAGAACACTGAAATATAGTCAAAATGTCTGCCAAATTGAAAGTACTGTATATCCTAATACCTGTGCAAACTCCTTCCACTGTACTTTTGTAGAATCCCTTGTTGCATTCACAAGAAGTGGTAGTAACATCTGGAAGAGACGAACAGGTTCTTGAGTGGGAAATTCCCATGCACGATGAATTAGCAACAGCTATACAGTTGCCTAAAATGATATAAAATAATAGCTCACTGTACTGACATTCTGTGCTATATAATCTTTAGAAGGCTCTGTACTCTATGAAGTTAACTATTACAGACTAATTGGTGACGCTTGTAATCTAATAGATGAGATAAACGTTTTGTATTGCTAAGTGAAGATAAACTAATTTATTACTTAATTTTTAGCTATCCCTCTCAATAAATCATTTTTAATTCTAATGGAAAATTGTTATCATCCAATAGTATACTATGGGGAACAATATTTGATAACCCTAGACACTTTGTTAAATCACTTAACATCTATTCTGTATGCTCTTGTTAAGATTTCTAATAATTCTGACGATAGTAATCCAGTCTGTCTGGCAAACTGCAAACCATCTATATGGTTCGCAGCATTGAATTCTATGAGGTATTGAGTGTCTTCTTGCAGATGGAGTGTATATTGTACCTTGACAATGTCCTTTGCCCATCAGTTAACAGAATGGACTGAATCGTGTATCGTATGGTCTATAATATGTTAACGTTGAATAATAGAATAATGAAGTGAAAAGGTAATTATGTTATATACTGTTATGCAACAATATATATAATTAATATGTATACATGTGGAAAACTCTGTCTGTCCTTTGTCTGTATGTTAAAATACTCAAATTTGCAAACAGTTGCATGTCATTGTGATCTGTCTAAATTGAATTGGCATTTTTATTACAATTTTAATTATTATTGTGTGCATTTATTAAAATTTAACCGTGATTGGCACTATATTGAAGTTCAAGAGAGATATTCAGCAAGTTGTAATACAATATTCTAGAGATATCATGGAGTATAAGCCAGTGACTGGTTAGCGAGAAGAAATGAAAGTAGCTTAATTAGTAAAAGTAAACAATAATGATAGATGGCAAACAAGACACTCTATGACAAATGTTATACAAACAGGGTAACACTGATCATGTATTTATCCCAATCAATTTGATAAAGTCATCATATTTTATATGATATATAGTGCCCAATCAATTACATGTGTGACAAGAAATTATAATTTTAAGAACTTATCACAGACAGCCAAATGTGAAATCAGACTGTTACTGACGCAATTGTTGTAATTTTAATTTCTTCTACCACATGTAATTGAAAAAGCAATTGTTGTAAATTTAAGGGTCGCCCCACATAGCAATATGCATCGCCTGTATGACTTCCTAGACCTAATACATTCACATCGGACTATTTCCAAGAATCTGCTCTCTCTTCTGACTCTCTTGTTATTGTTATATTGATGTCTGTTTACTCTAGATATAGGCGGGCTCTTTTTAGAACCAAAACAAAACAATTGAAAAAAATTGGCTCGCGTACAAGGAGTACGAGACACAGAGGCGGGACTATTTCTTAAGCATTGCAAGTGGAATTAAAGTTCCAAATTTTATATCAGTTATTTTTGGAATCTAATCGTGAGAACGACAAAAAAAATTTACACATGGGTAAACCTTAAACAAATGAACTGCACTACAACGAGAATTTATCAATATCTTATAAATAGAAAAAAATGCGAATAAATCATAAAGTAATATTGAAATGGAAAATACCTTTCCAGAATCTATTTCAGGGACAAAAACCACACTCTGGCCTCACCAAAATAACACACTCACAATGACAAAATTTTTAATGACACCATCTATGCAAAAGTTTAAAATTACAATAGCAAGCTACAAGCTACAGCAATTTTTGCTGTAGCAGCTAGCTTTAGCCATTTACTTGTGGTATGTTCATAAATAGTGTGGTTACTAGTAGCTTGATTAGGTCTAGACAGCCAGCTGGCTAGCACAGCTATGACAGAGTGATCAATACGGGACTGTCCCTGATGATCTGGGACAGTTGGCACATATGCACTCACTAATTTCATTGAAAATCTGGAAGAAATATCGGGGCAGTTATAAAACTTTGTAGCACTTTTTTGGAGCTGTATGCTAAGTGGTAGCTCAGTAATTTTGTGCACTACCAGCCAAGCCAATACTCGACTGCAAGACAACAAGTTCTTTTCCATTTCAATATTACTTCATGATTTATTTGCATTTTTTTCTATTTATAACATATTGATAAATTCTCGTTGTGGGAGTTTTGACCATAAAACATGAATACATCCTTTACGGTGATTGTAACATACAGTATAATATTACACAGTAATCACTATAATCATAAAAATACATATAAGGGTGAGATATATTTCTTTGTTTATTTTAATTGTATGCCCTCTAATATAGTATAATTAATTATGACAAAGCAATGAAAGTATGATTAGAAGTATTAGTTTCACTAACTGTTATATACAATAACTCAATAAATAATTCGGGAGTGGATTTGCACTATTCAGCTATACTAATGATGTCTGTACCTTGACTATAGCAATTCTGACTGTAAGACACCAGCTCTTATGTACATCCTATAGTTAATCAAAGAGTGTTCAATTTGAAAGTTAATGACTCAAATGTTTTTTTCAAAATGTCAGCGTATTCCTCGCTTGCTTCCAGAGTCATTCGCTTATTTTTAATGGCTAGAGTTTCTTATTTAGCAGTCAATAAAATTTTAAATCTATCAATTTGTTCACAGTATAGTCATTTTACACACTCATACATTATAATATTAAAATTACAAATCACTATCACTTTTGACAGTTGAAGTTCTAATTAATGACCTCCACTATAAGGTGAAATTCAGCTAAGTGAAAAAAATTATCTACCAGTTTAATTTAATTTTTGTAAATATCTCATCTTTATTTAGTGAGAAAAAATGGACATTATTATTTAAACTAGATCTAGAAGATTAATGGAGTATTTAAGTTTATTGGAAGACTTCATGTTTTTGTTTATTTAAAACATAAGCAAATCACTAACTAAAATTGTGAATTTTAAAAGATAAAAATACAGATTTTGTGATAATAACAACAGATTGATAGAGAAGTGGTCTTAAAGTTTATCTGAAAAGTCACATGATTATTATATTAAATATTTTTTTATGATTGTTTACTACATTATTTTGTATCAGATGATTCAGGCATCAGTGGAAGATAGTCTTTTAAATTGGTTAGCAGAGATGACACCTTCTGTTCAAGACATTGAAAGTTTGGTCTATCTGCTGGATCCAAAGCCCAACAAGAAACTATTACATCATATCTACAGAAAAATTAATCGTTGAATTAGATTAATAGAATTTACAGTCAAATGTTGTATTTACAGTATGTATACCCAGTTAGAGTTAAAATGTCAAATATGCACGTATATTGCATGAAAAATGTATGTAGCTAACTAATATTTTTTAATAACAGTGAGGACTTTAGCAAGAAGTTGTAATGTTAAGTTTAATTAACATAATATTGGGTGTTAAAACAAGAAAATTTGCTAGTATCATAATCGGTGAGCGAGTGAAACACTATCAGGGGTAATACAATTGATAATCGGGGATATTGGTTTATATTAAATGTTTGGATGTACGTATATCATTTTTGTACTTTGACCCTGGCATTTTTGTGTTAGTTCGAAGGTCTACCCAGTCCCAAATTTCATTAAATAGAATCCTCTCTTTTATGATCATTTGAATTTATTACACAGTTCTCTTCATTAATTTAATATCACCCAATATAATTAAATGACTATACCTACCACAATAGGTGTAGCAATGGCTCCTAAAGTTTAAATCACCTCCTTTGCACTCATTCACACATTACCATGTACATAAAATAGTGGTGTGCTTGAGCTCATATTTTTGAACTGGCATCTTCTACAAATACTACGAAAAATGATGACAAACCTTTTCACTTCTAAAAAGTGGCCCTGATAATTTAACAACTCGTGTAACTAATGTTGTTGTTTTTAATTATGTGATGTTATTCTGGTACAATTTCATGGTAGTACTGAATAAAAATATTATTGTGTATGTGCGTTTATATGAAAAAATAGATCACAAGTTTTCATTTAACTTACTACATCTGAAGCTTCTGAAAACTTTAAACTGTCTATACTTTCCACTGCCATCCATCGCACTGGAAGCTTTTCTAATAATAACTGCATGCCAATTTATAATTATACGTTACTGTTGTAGCGGTCTTGGCCTTCCAGCCTCATTATTAACTTACATACAGTTTCTTGCTGCCAAATCACGATGGATAATTCTCTCACTGCTCAAGTACAACATCCCTTGTACTATTTGCAAGCACATCTGCAGCAACTTCCATGTAGCTACTTCCTATTTATTAGCAGAAACAGAACGGAACAATGCATTATAAAATGAATACAATGGTTTGCAGTACATTCAAATATTCTGACATTATAATTAAACCTACAAACCGTACTTGCCCTATCTGCTCAATCGTTTGACTAGTATGCAGTAACATCTCATTAAAACAAAATGGAGTTCGCTTTGCCGTAACTTATTCTACTATGGATGTTTATCAGGGCTGACTTGTGAAGATTGGAAAATGCAATAGTCAATTATTATTCCTAATTAGAGCAAGATTTGTGCTTTCAAATTCAAATATCAAAGTATTCTATAACATAAGTGTACCACATCGGCTTTCTTTCCTTCAATATTAACCGGTAAGAAGTATTTCTTTTTGTTTTCGCTTCTTTTCAAGTAGTGATCAAGACTTCCATTCCACATGAATGGCATGACGATGCACGGAGAGAAATGATTGTCCACACTAGCACCAATCAGGCCCAGAATGCACGGGTGTGAAATATGAGTCATTTGTATGATTTCTTCAACAGCCATTCTAACTTCGAAGGTACCTGAAATAACTGGTGAAATGGTTTATAATACAGCAACTAATAATAATAGCAATATTCAGTCATTCTCGGCTTAAATAATTACAATAATAGCAATTTTTTTCTCATTCGAACAGCCATCTTGCTTAAAACTTAACTTAGGACTAAGTTTTAAGTAACATAATAAATGGCTGTTAGAATGAGAATATATTTGCCATTGATAGCAATATTGTTTGGGCTTTTACTTACTAAGCTACTATGGAATGATCTATAGTTATATTGCATCAATAAACAAGAAGGATATAGAGAGATCTCACTTGCACTGTCAGTCTAAATGTGTGGTAATTCATAATTTGATTTCCTTGTGAAGCCTTCCATAATGCAGTGGTATGGTCAATCCTTACGATATTGCCATTTACTTAATCAGGGAAAATATGTAAACAATCTCTAGAATCATACACAAAGTGAATAATTATCCCAGGGTCATCCAGGCACTTGGAGCCTGTAATATCTGCTTGCTCTGATGTACTAGTGAGGAGATAGACTTGGTTGTAGTATTTTTCAACATTTTACTGGAAGTTAATAAGGATAGTTGACGTAAGCAATGTTTAGGTTTTCAATGTGGAATGCTTCAGTACAAATGGCTAGACTACCACTTTGGTTAGGGCACATGTGGCACTCTGAGCATTCAGAAATGCAACTGCAATTAATATCACTATAATTAAAATGTAATCAAATATTATAGAGCCATATCCATTATATACTGATAAAGGATAAATCCGTTTTTGTGACTACTGTTTCAGCCTTGCTAAGTAATGTTCTAACGGAAGCAATGTAATTAGGTAATGGAACAAGAAAGAAAAGATTTCTAAGAATATAAAAACATTTGAAACTTTTACTTACATGTTGATTAAATAAACTCAATCCTTACCTTTTAATACTTTCACAGCTACAAATTGGTTTCTGTATCTGGCCTTGTACACTGTACAAAATTCTCCTAAGATATAATATATATTCGTTTTTATAACGACACTGGAGTTTACTCTATTTTTCCAAGTATAAAAGTAATGTTTTGTTAAGACTAAGTACACTCTTGTAAAGGTAATATGTAACATAATATGGCTGTCAGAATGAGAAAATACTGGCTGCTAATAGCAAAATTAATTTTGTTTTTTTACTTACTTAGGTACTACGGAATGATCTATAGTCATAGTGCATCCATAAACTCAATGGATATAGAAAGTTCACTCAGTCTAAATGTGTGGTATTTATTAATCATAATTCAGCTGTAGTTTACTAAAATAGTAAAATCAATAAACCCACTCACCCTCTCCAACTATTTTGCGGTCAAACTTCAAGTGATGGAAAGGAATTTTGAGCTCCTTGGGAAGCTGAACTAGTTTAATCATGGAACCAGCATATGTTAAGCTTGGTCTCTTCATTTCATTGACGGCTGTAGCTTGATTAAACTTACAGTCTAGAAAAACCAGCTTGTTCCTATTTCTGACTTTGATCCCCCTTCGAACTGCTCCCAGAATTGCTACGACTACAATGCAAACAATGAGCAAAGCTCCTATCACACCACTCGTGACACTGATTGTCAATATCTTGGAGTCATTCACTGTAACTGCAGTTACTGTAGCTGGTGATGTTGAATCATCCACTGTAGCAGTAGAAGATAGTCCAGGGTTTTTTATTGTTGATGAAGTTAAAGCTACTGTATAAACACAGTTATGATAAAACTTCAACTACACATTTGCTTAAGTTTTTTAAAATTTTTATTATGGGTAAATTTATATCTTTTAATATTTCCTTAGGTGTACACTAAAAAAAAAAACACTATAAAGTAAAAAAAATTCACTAACCCCATTTTCAATTACGTATTGTCATAATATCAATGCAATTGGGAGCTAAGTTTGATTACAAATTAGTTATATAAAATGGTCAATATGTAATGATGTGCTTGAGCACAAATGGCGAGCGAGCCTAACACTACACTATTGTTAAAAGTTTGATTTTAACTCTAACACTCAAGAAAGGGGATTCATTGCCGTAGTAATTCACTTCCCGCAACTCTTTGAATTAAGCAATAAAAAACAAGTCACATTATTTTTTTTGATATTCTTTAGCTAAGTAGCAGTTGTAAGGCATAATACTTTCACACAACTGAACAAACCTACACAAGACTCACCTTCATGAGTAGTCTAGTGGTCAATGAATTTTCAATTAAATACTGTTGCATAGGGCTATAACTAAGACAAATAGCGTATTAACTTACCACCGCCACTAACTCGAATAGAAATGGAACTCCAGTAAGTTTTTGAGCTTTAACTGCACCCGCAAAAAAAAATTAAAAACAGAAACAATTCAATTTCTAGGGTGACACATGTAATGATCGATGAATAGGAAGAATTTGTCTAGAGAAATTTGGGACAGGGTCAAGAACAGTGCTAACACAAAAATACGGGAGGGTCAAAGTATAACATGACATACATATGTCCGCACATATATAAACAAATATCCCCAATTTCCAATTGTGTTACCCTGAGAGTGTCTTGCTCGCTCTGCTTACTCACCATGGCACAATCTCTCACCTTCCCCCCAAAACCCATCTTCCTAAAAAATGGCAGAAATGTCATTAAAAAAAAAAGATATATATATATAATATGTATATATAAATGTATATATATATAGATATATATATAGATAATGTTCACTGTGTTTTTTTTGTAGTGCAAGTGTTGAATATACTTGTTACTACATGTAGTTTACTATGTTTATGGTAGATACCACAAGTGTGACACTTTTTGTAGTAATTTGAAGAACATTAAGCCTTCCACATAGTGTGCTTAATCTCACACATAATAAGATACTTTGAAGGGGAATTTTGAGAATAACATTAAGATAATATTGAGGGTTTGTCTGAGTCCTATTTACAGCCTCCCTTACCTAAGTCATTGTTATGGTGGGACAGGGAAATTAGTGGAGTTTTATATGCCAATACTGCCTTACTGATATATTGACTAATCATGTAGGCTATGTGGAAACAATATTACAATACTTCATCAGGAAGAGATGGTGGTACTTTGTATCAATTGAGGGACTTAATCTACAGGCGTAATGTTATTAAGAAACCAATGGATAACCTTGATGCATGTGAGGATTTTATTGTTATTGTAACAGAAGCTCATATTTTGTCAGCTGCAATGACAATATTTAATATGAATAGCCTTGATGATCGTCCAAGTACAGTAGAACCTCTCTTATCTGGGCACCTTGATTTCAAGGGGTGCCCATACCTCAGATTTGCCCATATCTCAGAATGCATTCAAAATAGTGCTGCCACCTGAACTGCCTATCCAAAAGCAGCTGTCAAATTTGCTAGTTGGGTTACTTTACCTAACCACAAGGTACATAGCAGCTGCCCAGTAGAGGGAGGTGCCCAGTAGAGGGAGGTGCCCGTAACTTGGGAGTCCGGATAAGGAAGGTTCTACTGTATGATGTTTCCCCCAATAAATCTGAAAACCTTACTGCAGATCAACAATAGTTCTTCTTGCTATGGCACAACTGGTGGATACATAATTATGTTGATACTAACATTCCAAGTGCAAATTCCTCACCTGTAGAGCCACCTCAGGATGGAGTACATGCACATGCATGTGGTATGCTATCAAGTGGACTTTTATTACTAGAGTTTAAAGATGCAATATGGGAAGGTGATGGTAATGGCATTATACGATGCTGGCGCTACATGCTGCTGATGTATAAAGCAACTGGTTGCACAAATTATGCCACTGAAGCATTAAATACTCTCCTGCAGTTGAGATAGTTTTTCTCACCACGAATGGCTGCCCAGTTGAAATGGAATCGTACATTTAATGTACTTGGTCGAGAGGCTAAAAATATTCCAGCAGATCTCTACATGGAACATTTGAATAGAGAATGCAAGATGATCTTAGCAGGAATGGGTTCAAATATTACAGAGGAGTTGATTTTGAGTGTATCACATGCGCTGAAGCAACTGACCACAATATTGTCTAGTTTGGACCTGCATAATGGAGTGTCTCAGGAATCAGCTGCCCATACAGTAAAATCGAACACAACTGACCTAAAATAACTTTTAGAGAAATTGTTCAACATAACTAAAGTTTTTACAATAATTCCTCACCGCTCACATAAGCAATTCACCACAGAGAGCTCCAACAAAATTCTTATAATTAAATATACTGAAATGAAACTTAGGATAGAAGAACGTGCAAGAAGTTTACTGACCTATCATTCAATTACACTATAATTATTTCATATTTTATTATATTACACATACAACCACAAACACATTGATCATTTAAGATTCATTATGTTAATTTAATCTATATTACAGTCTGTACAAGTTCATTTCAGTTCACATAAGACACAACAAAATTTTAATTACATTACATTCATTATATTAACTTATTCTATACTATATTCTTTATAACTGAATTTCAGTTAACACAATATGTAATTACTGTAATCCATGTTTGAGAATCATTTATTATGTTAATTTATTCTACATTACATTCTTTACCAGTGCATTTCAATTCACACAAGCAACCACAAAATTAAATGACTATATTACACGATCAAGATTCATTAATTATGTTAATATATTCTATATTATATTCTTGGTAAGTGTATTTCAGTTCACACAAAAATTGAATTACTGTAATAATTATAATATGATTGAGATATTAATTATGTTAATGTATTTCATATTACATTCTTTACAAATGCATTTCACAGTAAGTACACATTAGAGCTTGATGAGAAGAATATAAACTCGTGTCATCATCAAAGTCTTCAAATAGAATCTCTCGTCTGCATTTGGTTGTGTTCCGACAATAATCCTTCATTTGTTCAGACACATGCAACCCTATACTTGTTTTATTATATAGAATAGCTTTGGTATGTAATCCATTCCATCCACCTCTTCCAGTTTCCTGAATGTATGCCTCAATGTCACTGGGTGGACCCCAATGAATTATTCTTTGGACTTTATAACAGTTCAGACCCATACCAAAAGCAATTGTGGCTATAACAAGTCGAAGAATACTTTTTTCCTTAGTAAATTCAAACGGTGCTTTGGATGATCTGGAGCACCAGGTGGTTCAGTTGATAGTTCAGCCATTCTGTCCTTCATAAATAAATAACATAGGTGCCAACTGTCCCGGATCATCCGGGGACAGTCCCAGATTTATCACTGTGTCATGGGGAAAGTGCACAGTAGCTCTGCAGGCTAGTGAAGTAGTAGGCCTTTGGGTATTTACTTATAGCTGTGCAAGCCAGCTGGCTGTCTAGATCTAATCAAAGCTACTAGTAACCACACTAACTATAAAAATGCCACAAGTAAAAGGCTAAAGCTAGCTGCTACAGCAAAATTGCTGTAGCTCGGTTTATTTGCATGTGCCTGATGTATTGTAATTTTAAACTTTTGCATAGATGATGTCATCAAAAATTATGTCATTGTTGGTGTGTTATTTGGGTGTGGCCAAGGTGTGGTTTTTGTCCCTGAAATAGATTCTGGAACGTTAGCACCTATGAAAAACAGGGGGGAAACATCATAAAAAATCTGACATAAAAAAACAGTACTCTATCAATTTGCAGTTCGCTGCTGTAACAGTTGTTCAGCGATAACTGAGAAGGTTTCTTCTAATGTTCCAGGTCGTTTATGGACGATGTACTTTATATTTGGTTTATTCGGAGATTTAGATACGATTAAAGGCTTATGCATCCCCAAAACATTGCAAATAGCATTCCTGGTTGTCTTAGTGGCAGTAGCTGTTAGTGCCATACTGTGGACATGATCAGGAATTAAACGTCTCACTTCACCCAAGTTTGAGAACTCTTTACGAAACTCTGTACCCCTTAAGAATAAGTATAAAGAAAATTACAATCATTACTGTGAATATCAATGATGTAGTTTGAATGAACAAATACAAAGTCATTTCAATTGCTTACCAATGTTTTACACAGTGGGCTTCATCGACAATATATCCAGCAAGTTGCTCTTGAAACACTTTAGAGTGTAGCACATCTCGCCAGTCTAATTCTGTCAGTAAGCATTCTGGACTGAAAAATAAAACTTGAAATTTTCCATCCTTTATCTCTTCAATAACAGGGGCAAGAGCACTTCCAACATACACAGCTTTTACACCTTTTGTATGCAAAATATCTACTTGATCTTGCATGACAGCAATTATTGAACTAACTACTAGTACCATTGAGTCACACCTTCCTCGAATAAAATTGAAGATATAAGGCAAAATCATATAACAAAGTGATTTTCCTGTCACCGTAGGAAGACTGACAAAAACATCTTTGCCCTTCAGGAATTCCCTTATTGCCAGCTCCTGTCCCTCTCTCAACCTAGTATAACCAAGCAGCTTTGAAGTCTCACTAATCGCTCTGGAAACTAACTCATAACAACTTGCTTTCTGCACTATACCGCCGTACAACAAATGGAATTACAACCGGCTGACTTTTATGCGCGCGCAATAAAATACGTCAGTCACCTACCAATTTACCCTCAGAAATGCGTGGGAAACATTCCTCAGTGTCACGGTGAAGTGTCCAGAGTCACCAAACTCTCATTTCTTTTCTGCGCCGCTTGCGTGCGCGCCTCCAGAGAGTTTGGCCCGCGAGACTACTGAGTAGCTATATCTTAATTTGTAATCTGCCAGTTTAAACTCCCTCTGAGTAGCTATATCATATCTCACTTTTATTCGTTATAGTAAATAAACCGATTGGAAATCCTTTTTTAATAGATTGCTAAGGCCAGTCAACGTTAATTTGAAATATCACAGGAAAAGTATATTGCCTCAGAATTTAGAATGGCATCATATCTTATTGAGATAATACCGCAACTGTCAATTAATTAGAAAGCATATATGGTACCTAATCTAAAGTAGTTGACATTGTTTAAACTTTTTGAAGATATTGAGTTCTAGTTAACTCACTAATACAATTCACTCCAGCATCGTCAGTATGACCACAGTTATGCTGTCCAATTGGCTGAGTGTTGCAATTAACAAGTCTGGCCTCATTTCCACTACACTGAACATTATCCAGCCATATGGAACCAGTTCCATCGGTAAACCCAGAAGTTATAGCAGTTGCACCTAAAGTTAGAAAAAGCTTGAATAGTATTTAAAATTTCACATCTAATTATTTAGTGTTCGTAGAAAAAAATACTGTGCTATCAATAGAAACTATTGCTACATTATTTGGTCACATTGTAAAATATATTTATAATCATGTACATAAACTAGGACCTCAGTATAACGGAACTCACTTATCCGGATGACTCGGTATAACGAACGAACTGTGCAAGTTGCAAAATGTTTACGCTTGCGCACAAACCACACTGCAAAAGTAGCTGAATTGCTCTCACCAGTCTCCATTGCTGGCACAAACCCACGGCAAAAGCGGCTGTTTTGCTGCTGCACAAGCAGCTGTTTTACTTCCACTGGTCTCCATTGCTGGCATGTACAATTTGAAGTAAAAATTTTAACTAATCTCAATGAACCTCAGTATAACTAACATTTCACTATAACGTACACCATGTGGTCCCAAATTGTTCGGTATACTGAGGTCCTACTGTATTTGTAATTTACACAAATTTAAGAGCAATTAATCATTTTTGCCAGTAATAATACAAACTTTGATATAATCAATTTCTTATTTTTAATCAAACCTTATAATCATAATGCTTACATATTTGTGACCGGTTTTGGGAAAATCGGCCTAAACGCGGCATCTAAAGTTTTCTAATTTATTCTACCAGTAGGCTGCACGGGGCCTTGGGATGCTGTCCTCCTAATTTAGAAGCTGTAGCACATGCCGTCTTAGCCCTACGCACTACAACACTTCAGTATTTTTGCTAAACTTATTATTGCTGATTTCGAAAAAAACGCCCGGTAAAGGCGTTGCTAAGATCAGGGGGCGTGGCGTGTGTCCGTATACTATTACTGCGTGTCTCCGGGACACTATGGAATAAACCGGTGGCAGGCGGATTGAAAGAAGTCTAAAAGGCTTAATGCAGGGCTCCTTAAGAAACTATGATGGCGAGAATTGCGTGAGTACGTGAATTATGTAGAATATAGTAAGTGAATTAGTTAGCTACAGTTTTTTCCCGCCGTTAGTGAAAAGCCCGCCAATAATTTCTTAGCAACTCTATGTACACGAGTCCAACCGGCTAGTGTTTCTAGCCTCCTAGTGTGAGTTCTAGAGCACGCCAGAGCTTACAACTGCGTCATAAGCTAGAGCTAACTGGTGTCTATCCATTTCTGCCATAATTTTTTTTTCGAAAAAAATCGACCCATAAGGCTTTACCCGGGATACTGAAAAAAATTGTTTGCCGCGTTTAGGCCGATTTTCCCAAAACCGGTCACATTTATCTCAGTAACTACAATTACTTGAGGTTTTTACAGTGTTTTCATTAGTAATAATTTAATATTTTTTATGCTAGAATTCAGTAACAAATTTGTTTACATATCGCAACATTTTTTTGAAAACTATTAACTTTTCTTAAATGTTAACATATGGGTTAGAAGTATCTCATATTTTACTTTTATATATTAACTTGTGTATACATTTTTTACCTCCAAAACTAATATTTAGCTGTTGACAAACTACTTGAGCATCAACATCATCCCAAAAGTTATCACAGACAGTGCCCCATTCATTGTTGTTGCAAATCTCAACACGACCACTGGTTGCTGTTCCTCCTTGTAGTCTAATGTCTCCTTGGGTACATAATTCTAAAAAGGTCCACATAAAGAAGAAAACAGAATAGGGGGCTTAATGAATAATTTATTATTACTATTAAAATCAATATGATTAAAATCTATAACTATTTGTGAAATTTATTATTATTAGCAGGGGCTAATATTCTCTAACTCAAAAATACTTGTAGATGAATAATTTATATGCTACGTAAAGCTATGTAATAGCTCCATTTCAGATAGCTACATCAAGTTACAGTATTTTTTGACTATGTCAAACTTGATACTACTTATCACTAGACATTGCACTAACTCATTTAAAGATGTAGCAATGCACTTAAAATCATTATTTTCTTTACATTTTTAGTCAGAAATTTTATACACTTTCTGCCTATGACTTCAGCAGAATTAAAAGAAAACTAACCCATACTCGTGCAAATGGCTCCAGCATCTTCATGATGAAAGCAGTTGTGAACTCCAATTGTGTTAGCAGTGCAGCTGATGAGGCTGCTCTCATTCCCAATACACTGGACATCATCCAGCAAAATAGGGCCAGTGCCATCAGTGAATCCTGAGAATAATATGGCAAAAGCTCCTACAAGAACATATCATTTTTTATGAATACCATATGATAACAATGTGCCAACTAGATTTCAATTTATGGTTTATATTATTAAATAAGACTAGTCATTGCATGAAGATACAAGCCTAATAGTTTCTAAGTTAATATCGTAGACAGAGTAGTTCAAATACATTCGGAGTCAGATAATACTTGCCCTATTTCTTTTAGCACTTGATCACACATGCGCCTAAAATATTAATGAGAATCGCAAATTGTGATCTAAAAAATTATTGATTATGTACATGTACTAGTAGTAATTTGGATAAGTTTTGCTGCTTGAGATATCCTTATATGCACAGCATTTAGTTCCACAGAATTATCTGTTACCTTTTAATGTGCTAGATAATGTCATTTATGGTAAATGCTTTTAGCTCACTCAGGTAAATCCTCCTTTCTTCTCAATAAAAAATAATTCATTATTATTAGGAATTCAATCTGAAAAAAAATTACCATCATGTCTAGACTATATTCAATACTTTCATGGCTTATTCATAGTGTATATTTTCCCAATATAAACCCAAAACAATTTTAATTATACTGTTAGCAGTTGTTGGGGTAACATATCCGCTAACAAACGGATATGTACTTATGGGTTCAGAGAGCACATATTTAAACAAGATTACCAACCAAATAGTCCTGCAAAATCTAAACATGTACATATAGCATTTATTTCTAAGTTACTAGTGTCACATAACATATCATACTGTATAATTATACGTTTATATTGATTTTTTACCTTGAGAGCTAAAACCCAATTGTCTGCAGGCCACTTGAGCATCCCTATTATCCCACAAGTCATCACAAACTGTACCCCAGACGTTGTTGTGGCAAATCTCAACACGCCCACTACTTGAGCTTCCTCCAGCAAGTCTAATGTCTCCTTGGGTGCAAGTTGCTATGGCTATTACACAAGATACATAAGTAATAAATGGATTAAAAAAACAGAATTATTATTAGTAAACCAATCACATAAAAATCAACAACAATAGTAATTGTTCAAGCCGAATGAAGAAAGAAGTCCTACACAAACTATTTCATTTAGTCCTACACAAACTATTTCATTTTAGTCTTTACCTTTGCACTTGCGCCTTGTACTCAGCGTTAAACGTCGATGTTCGGCGATCGTCGATGTTCAAGTCCATTTATCGTTTTAATGTTTCTTAGTTACTTTTTTGGTCATTCTTATAATTATATCTTTGTGGTCAGTAACTCGCTGTATTACATGAACTATTCTTTATTACTTTAATTAATAACCATACTTGGTGAACTATTCTCTCCTTGGCATTCTACCGCCGCTACATAATTTGGTCCTTCGATCAGTCCAACACTTCGGTTCTACTTCTCCAATACTTTGAAATTTCTTCTCCAATACTTTTGGAACTACCACTCTGATACTTCGAAATACTACACTTTTCTAAAGTTTGTATAGTTACCTAGCCCATTTGTTGCAGTTGTCATGGACTACAAACGTGCTATAGCTTCCGCTAAGGGTAACGTAACCAATGTCGCACTTCTCGTCAAACAGCAAGAATCTTTAGATCCTAAAACTCTACTGTCTCCATCTTTGGATTGTCTTCTGGTTCGTCTCACGAATGCAGAGGACCCCATGTCTGGATGTAAACCGTTTTAAGGTGGCCAGGAAATCTTCTCTGGACAAGGAAGCACAAACATCAAGATGAACACATTTCGTGAACATACAAGCAAGTATTATGACATAATAGCAGTTGATCAACACAGGCTACCTAATGTAACCCTGTCTTAGGGTGAAGGGGCCGGCAAAATCTATTCCAAAGGGTGGCGCTGGAGTAGTTCTTCTGCTAGGTAGGAGGCCCATGTATCGTCAAGGTCTGTCCGTAGGCTCGTTGACAGTTGAAGCAGAATCTGGAGATCTTCTTGAGGGTGTTGCGCAGTCCCAAAATACAGTAGGTGTGACCCAGGATGGAGGCGAACACGAAGATGCCTGGATGGAGTGTCTTGAGTAGGATAATGGTCAGTCGAGATTTCGTTGAGAGCAGAATGAGGTGGAAAGGCTGTGATTCATCTGTCTTCTTTCTGACTCCACTGGTGACCAGGAGTAGGCCATCTTGGAAGATGTCCAGTATGTAGTTTCTGAGACTTTGTCCTCGTGGGAGTGGCTTCCCCTGCTTGATGAGCGAGAAAACAACAGCAAGGAACTCCCATTGAGACAACTTGAGGATTGTTGTCTTGGCTCGTCGTGTCTCTGACGATTGGAGAACTGGTAGGACACAACGTTTTGTCTTGTTTTTCTGGGCGTTGTGGAGAAATCGGAGATCCAAACCATTGCCCTCGTCATGCATTGGAATGATGAGAATCTGTTGGCTAGATTCATCTGGAATTCCATCTCCTGCCTGTCACGTTCACATGAGACTGTCAGGCAGGAGACTGGGGGGGCAGGGTTGGAGGTGTCTATTGGAGTGGCAGAAACGGCCAGGAGTGAAACATGGCGGCCTAAGCCATCAGTGTTTGGAGGAGAGGTTCCTTAGGAGAAAGGCCTCTGCTGGCTAAGTCAGCGGGGTTTTCTTGGGATCTGACGAATCTCCAATGCGAGGCAGGGAGGGATTCTGTGAAGTTTTTCACTCGGTTGAGGACGAATTGCTGGAGCTTGGATGAAGGTTTGTTGAGCCAGTGTAAGACATTCTGGCTATGTGACCAGTCGTAACAGTCTTAGATGGGCACCTGGATCTGAGTGACAAGGTAAGTGTGCAGCTTGGTGAGCTGGAGAGTAGCTTGCAGCTCAGTCTTGGGGATGGTCAGTGCTTTGAGAAAAATGACCCTGGACTTTGCAGACAGGAGAGTACAGTGAGTCAAGTTGTCTGCATGAATTCTTCTCAGGTACACAGCGAGTTGAGAGGCATCTGAGAACCCATGGAGAATAATTAATATGACGGGAAGAACGGAGGAGGACAGTCTTCTCGGTACTGGAATGGATGTAAGAGAAGGGATCTGCTGGATCCAGTCTCTGTATTGGTCGGCTAAGTGCGACGGAATAGGCTTGTCCCGTTGAGGACACAACCAGAGGTGTGGTTTCTTGTAGGTCTCGTGGAATGGAGTCTCTCAGTTCTCGTGAGTTGGTCCTCCACTTCCTCAGGGTCATCCTAGCAGAAAGTAGAGCATCACAAGTCTGAATTCTCTGGGTGCAAGCTTCATCAACAGTGGCAGCACCGGAGATGAGGTCATCCGCATAAAGGTCCTTTGACATTCATGAGGCAGCCACAGGGTGAGAAGGAACAACAAGGTCAAACAATGTTTTGATCACCAGACTGGTAAGAAAGGGTGAGGTCACACCAAAAGTTACTCTATTCATCCGTCAGTCTTTGATGTTGCCATGTTCATCTCTGAGCAGGAAAATATAGAGATCCCTGTCATCTGGGTGTAAGAGTACCTCTCTGAACATTTTAGAGATGTCTGCTGCAACTCCAATGTTGTGTGTCCAGAATCTGATGATGACATCAGCCAAGGCAGGGTACAGGCAGGGTCCGGGGTCAGGATATCATCGAGGCTCACTCCAGTAGATGACTTGGCAGAGGCATCAGAGACAGGTCTCAACTTCGTGGTGGTTGAACTGTCCTTGAAAACCCCATGCACAGGTAGGTAGAAGTGTGGAATATTGGCTATCTGGGCCAGCGGGATGACCTCGGCATGGTCGAGGATGAGATACTCCACGAGAGCACCTTAGAAATCTAGGAGCTTGTCCTTCTTCTTGAGGGTCTTTTCGTTAGATAGGAGTCTCTTCAGAGCTAGGGCTCGAGTCTTCCCTAGTTGGACAACTGAGGATTTCCGTGGCAGTTTGACCATGAATCTTCATTCAGTCAGGGAGTAGGAGGAAAGGAAGTCAGCCACTATAGGGTCATGGCTGAAAGTTGAGTTGGAATTGGGGATCTGGTCAAGTTGCCACAGACGGGAGAGCTCCTTGTCCAGATTGTCTTCTACAGCTGTCGTGTTGAGAATGTTGACAGGTGATCTTCCGTAGAGTGGTCCAGCAATGGACCAGCCAAACGGGTTTTTTATGATCTTGAAACTCTCAATCATGATGTGACCATCATAGACACACTGCTCCATGTCCATGTTCCCTAGGATGAGCTGAACTGATCCTCCCATGTCTAAACTGATCCTCCCATGTCTGGTCCTGAGAGGTGAAGGTCTCTGACTGAGGGTAAGTCAGTGATAGACTTCTTGTCGACTGAAACAGGAGTGGGTTGAGTGTGGGTAGTACAGAAAAGGTGATGGGCGTCAATGTGAAGGAGCTATCATCGCAATGAAGTGAGGTCTTAACACAGTAAGTGCTCCTGCCAGAGCCAAAGCTGCCTGTAAAAGAGAGAGAATGTGGGATCCTCTTGAGTCCTAGAGAGGTCGCCAGGGAACTGCTCATGAGAGAAACATCTGCTCCAAAATCCAGGATTGCTCTGACCTTCCTGGTTTTCCCTTGGTTGGAGATGGACACAATATTGGTGTACGAGAAGGTACGAGAGATGTTGGTATCATCCTTGGGAACCTCGGTCTCCTCTTTCTCGACAGCAAGGGAGAAGGAGGCGGCAGTGGGTTCAAGAGGGTCTTTATGGAGTAGGGTGTGATGGCGCTGACCACAGGACCTACAAGTAAAACGGGAAGGACAATTCTTAAAACCATGTGCATCAGAAAAGCAGTTCATACAGAGCCTCTTGTCCCTGACAAACTCATTTCTCCGATCGGTATTGTAGGAGGCAAAGACTGAACACTTGTTGAGTCTGTGCTTGTCCTAGCAGGCTAGACATCTGGGGTTGGATTTGACCTTGTTCTTGGTTGGGGAAGGACTGGAGGTGAATGAGGCAGAGGAAGACGATGGGTTCGAATTCGACTAATTAGACGGGGCCAGCTTATCGAGACGATTCTCCAGGTAGGTCCTGAATTTGCAAAATTGGCTTGACTTCCCTTTTCGTCACGGCATTGTCCCAGATTTTCTTAGCTGCAGGAGTCAGAGACATAGTGGTTCGGTATAGGAGATAGGACGAGAGCGAATCTTCCATGTAGGGCTCCAAGGCATCGTATTCTTTAAATATTTGAGTGTGGATGCGCTGGACATCTTCGTAATCGAAGCTGAAGGACTGTGGCTGGTCCATCTTCTTGATCAGAAGGGGAACAACGACTTGTGGCCTTCCATATCTTCTCTTTAGTCGCTCTAGGAGCTGGCTGAGGTCCTCCTTCTCTGGCGCGTTGTCCACGATGTCCTTGCCATCTTGGAATTGGAGAGGAGGTATTTCTTATCTAGTTCAGAATACCCAACAGCTCTGGTGGTGATAGCGGCAGTAAACATAGTTTGAAACTTTCTCCACTGGAGAGCATCCCCATCAAACTTGGGCAGTTCTACATTGATTGGTGCAGCTCTGGCCACAGTGGGTATTGTAGTGGAGGTGGAGGCTGAATCCATTGGAGTGAAGGTAATGAGACGTCTGTCGATTTGCGTTTTGTAGTTGGACTCTTTTCCATAAGGTCGTGAAGACGTCAGCCAGTTCCTGGTTGTCTTTGAAGTCACTGGCTATAGTCTGGGTGGCATTGATTCGTTTGGCGAAGTCCTTGACGTCTGCCTGGTACGAAGCAGTAGTGCAGTCGAATGGTTTGTCCAAGAAGTCTGCTTCTCTGATGAGTCCTTGAACTTCTTCCCAACAACAGAGAAGTCTGAGGAGATCTCAACATTCCTTGAGGATGCCGTTGTTGAATTCATCTCGGCTGGTGTGTTCCTCGTATTCATGGCTTTCTAGGGAGAGATCATCGTCAATGAGCTCCTCGATCTTTGGAGACCTTGGTGTTTCTCGATATCAGCCTTGATGAGAATCTTAAGATGTTCGACATCAGATTTGCGGCTCTCGGCTAGAGGAACTGCTCTGAGGTTATCGACTTTCTTGTGGAGGCGGGTCAGGTTACCGCGGCGAGTAGCATGATTGCGTCAAAGAGACTCCAGAGCCTTGGTGACCGAGACAGGGTCAGCTTCTTTGCCTCCAGGATCTATACTTTTGGGGGGAAAAAAATAAAGACATTGAAAAATCTAGTTGAGATGGGCAAATCTGGGACGACCTTTCCGGAGATTGGCGTAGGTGAGTTAAGCTTTACAAAGACGTGGTAGGAGCAATCAAAGGATGGTGGAGAGGTAGGAGTCTCGAAGGTCAGTTAACAGATTGATTGGTGGAGGTTGACTTTGGCGAGGCTTCAATCGAGTGGCAAATGGCAAGGAGAAGAGTTACACCAGAGCGAATATAGAGAGAAGAGCCTCAGTTATGTAGTGGAGCAGTTGGAGGTAGCTAATAGGTTGCCAGAAATAGCTAAGTATGCTTATTTGGCTCGAATAACCATGAAAAGGACTCTAACAAATGGTTGGTATAGCCCTGCTGATGGTCACTTCTTTACCCGTAAGTTGAAGGACCAGACTGCCTATTTACTATAGCGCCATGAAATATGTTTTGCGCAGCCAATGGCCACTTGAGCTTTCAGCCTTGCAAAGACACTCGCAAAAATGTGCACTCCTTTGACAGTGCAATGGTCAAGGTTAGCAGTTATAGGCAACAAAAAATACAACAATTGAACCAGCTTAAATAATAGGGACCACTGACAGGAAGTAAGTGGTCTTGGAAATGAATATAATTAATTGTGGGTAATGGGTTCTTAAGTTAAGTTAATGAACAATACATGGTGAATGACTAAGCTTATTGTTCTTTGGCCAGGGCCAGCCTGTGCCAGTTGTCCAGGAGAGTCCTGGACAATATATATAATTATAATATATATATATATTTGTGTGTGTGTGAGTGTGTGTGTGTGTGCTTATTTATATGATATGTGTGACCTTTTTATTGCCTGCTCCTCTCATTACATGAGTTGGTAAAGCTTCTTGATGAAACAACAAAGTAATGAACCGGTCTATGATTCAGTAATTAGTTGTGGGCCTTGAAAACAAGCAATAATTACAGCTCATAGTTATTTATCACTTTAAAGCAGGCTAGCTTGCTCGCCTTTTGTGCTTAAGCACACCACTAGTTCTATTTGTTGTTAGTAATTGTATTGTGTCTTTATATCCAACTTACCCAGATAAATAAGGTAAACATATTATAGGTTCGAATCCTGTCATTGCTTCTCTTTTTCATGGTGCATGCAAAATATTAGCAAGTAGCACCCAGAGATATTCCAGCTAAAATTACTACATATAGTTTTATTGTACTTATTTGAACAAAGTTTTTGACTTTTCAGTCATTCTCGGCTGAAAAAATTATAATAATAGCAAATTTTCTCTGTTCGAATATCTATTATAATGTATTATGTTTAATAAGATTAATCTGTGGTTTTGTATGCTTAATTAAAACTCAACTTGTGATGTTGTATGTTTAATAACTTGTGAAGTAGTTGTGTTGCTTTTCCTTGTTTGTTTTCTACCGCCTTAAATAATTGGTACATGATTCCAGAGCCTAACATGTATAGCTTAAGGGTGCTCGCACATAGCAACGCGCGTGTACTTTTTTCCGTGAATTAACCACAGAAATGTGGCATCCTGTTTCGTTGAATAGTACCTCGCGAATTGATAACGCGTGGGGAGAGTTCCCTTGATCTGGATATTTTCTAACTATTCCCGCGGCTTGGAAACCACGCGATTGAGGACCTGATCAGTTCAATATGTAAGTCATATGATTAAATGATAAAAAAAAGTGCAATGCTATTCTAGCCATAACTACAAATTAAAAAAAATTTTTTATTGACACTCAAAATAAGCAAATAAATAATTAATGACTGTTTGATATAACACCATTGTGAGAAATGACAGGGAATGTACGTGGGAGAATACATCGGGGAGGGCAGGGGTGATATCGAGGATGATGACAAGGACATAATTATGCTGACCTAGAAGATGAGCATCAGCAGAATTTAGGAGGGGGCAGTGATGAAGCAGGTGATTCACCTGTAAATTGGTGATTCTCATCCCCCCCTGGTTATGTTTGATTGCGAGACAACTGGGTTGTGCATCTATGTTGATCACATCACGGACATCGCTGCCAAAGTGATGAATCCTCTTATCACCCTCAATGATCCTACGTTCTAAGCCTTGTGAGAACTGGCCGAAACATTTCATCTGCTGGTAATAATGTACAGATACTTAACTTACATTCTTTACAAGTGCATTTCAAATTCACACAAGCAACCACAAAAATTTAATGACTATATTACACGATCAAGATTCATTAATTATGTTAATTTATTCTATATTATATTCTTGGTAAGTGTATTTCAGTTCACACAAAAATTGAATTACTGTAATAATTATATGATTGAGATATTAATTATGTTAATGTATTTCATATTACATTCTTTACAAATACATTTCAAAGTAAGTACACATTAGAGCTTGATGAGAAGAATATTAACTCGTGTCGTCATCAAAGTCTTCAAATAGCATCTCTCGTCTGCATTTGGTTGTGTTCCGACAATAATCCTTCATTTGTTGTGACACATGCAACCCTTATACTTGTTATATTATATAGAATAGCTTTGGTATGTAATCCATTCCATCCACCTCTTCCAGTTTCCTGAATGTATGCCTCAATGTCACTGGGTGGAACCCAATGAATTATTCTTTGGACTTTATAACAGTTCAGACCCATACCAAAAGCAATTGTGGCTATAACAAGTCGAAGAATACTTTTTTCCTTAGTAAATTCAAACGGTGCTTTGGATGATCTGGAGCACCAGGTGGTTCAGTTGATAGTTCAGCCATTCTGTCCTTCAAAAATAAATAACATAGGTGCCAACTGTCCCGGATCATCCGGGGACAGTCCCAGAATTATCACTGTGTCATGGGGATAGTGCACAGTAGCTCTGCAGGCTAGTGAAGTAGTAGGCCTTTGGGTATTTACTTATAGCTGTGCTAGCCAGCTGGCTGTCTAGACCTAATCAAAGCTACTAGTAACCACACTAACTATAAAAATGCCACAAGTAAAAGGCTAAAGCTAGCTGCTACAGCAAACTTGCTGTAGCTCGCTTTATTTGCCTGTGCCTGATGTATTGTAATTTTAAACTTTTGCATAGATGATGTCATCAAAAATTATGTCATTGTTGGTGTGTTATTTGGGTGTGGCCAGGGTGTGGTTTCTGTCCCTGAAATAGATTCTGGAAAGTTAGCACCTATGAAAAACAGGGGGGAAACATCATAAAAAATCTGACATAAAAAAACAGTACTCCATCAATTTGCAGTTCGCTGCTGTAACAGTTGTTCAGCGATAACTGAGAAGGTTTCTTCTAATGTTCCAGGTCGTTTATGGACGATGTACTTTATATTTGGTTTATTCGGAGATTTAGATACGATTAAAGGCTTATGCATCCCCAAAACATTGCAAATAGCTTTCCTGGTTGTCTTAGTGGCAGTAGCTGTTAGTGCCATACTGTGGACATGATCAGGAATTAAACGTCTCACTTCACCCAAGTTTGAGAACTCTTTACGAAACTCTGTACCCCTTAAGAATAAGTATAAAGAAAATTACAATCATTACTGTGAATATCAATGATGTAGTTTGAATGAACAAATACAAAGTCATTTCAATTGCTTACCAATGTTTTACACAGTGGGCTTCATCCACAATATATCCATCAAGTTGCTCTTGGAACACTTTAGAGTGTAGCACATCTCACCAGTCTAAGTCTGTCAGTAAGCATTCTGGACTGAAAAAATAAACTTGAAATTTTCGATCCTTTATCTCTTCAATAACACGGGCAAGAGCACTTCCAACATACACAGCTTTTATACCTTTTGTATGCAAAATATCTACTTGATCTTGCATGACAGCAATTATTGGAATAACTACTAGTACCATTGAGTCACACCTTCCTCGAATAAAATTGAAGATATAAGGCAAAATCATATAACAAAGTGATTTTCCTGACCCCGTAGGAAGACAGACAAAAACATCTTTGCCCTTCAGGAATTCCCTTATTGCCAGCTCCTGTCCCTCTCTCAACCTAGTATAACCAAGCAGCTTTGAAGCCTCACTAATCGCTCTGGAAACTAACTCATAACATCTTGCTTTCTGCACTATACCGCCGTACAACAAATGGAATTACAACCGGCTGACTTTTATGCGCGCGCAATAAAATACGTCAGTCACCTACCAATTTACCCTCAGAAATGCGTGGGAAACATTCCTCAGTGTCACGGTAAAGTGTCCAGAGTCACCAGACTCTCATTTCTTTTCCGTGCCGCTTGCGCGCGCGCCTCTGGAAAGTCTGGCCCGCGAGACTACTGAGTAGCTATATCTTTATTTGTAATCTGCAAGTTTCAACTCCCTCTGAGTAGCTATAATCATATCTCACTTTTATTCGTTATAGTAAATAAACCGATTGGAAATCCTTTTTTAATAGATTGCTAAGGCCAGTCAACGTTAATTTGAAATGTCACAGGAAAAGTATATTGCCTCAGAATTTTGAATTGTATCATATCTTATTGAGATAATACCGCAACTGTCAATTAATTAGAAAGCATATATGGTACCTAATCTAAAGTAGTTGACATTGTTTAAACTTTTTGAAGATATTGAGTTCTAGTTAACTCACTAATACAATTCACTCCAGCATCGTCAGTATGACCACAGTTATGCTGTCCAATTGGCTGAGTGTTGCAATTAACAAGTCTGGCCTCATTTCCACTACACTGAACATTATCCAGCCATATGGAACCAGTTCCATCGGTAAACCCAGAAGTTATAGCAGTTGCACCTGAAGTTAGAAAAAGCTTGAATAGTATTTAAAATTTCACATCTAATTATTTAGTGTTCGTAGAAAAAAATACTGTGCTATCAATAGAAACTATTGCTACATTATTTGGTAACATTGTAAAATATATTTATAATCATGTACATAAACTAGGACCTCAGTATAACGGAACTCACTTATCCGGATGACTCGGTATAACGAACTGTGCAAGTTGCAAAATGTTTACGCTTGCGCACAAACCACACTGCAAAAGCAGCAGATTTGCTCTCACCAGTCTCCATTGCTGGCACAAACCCACTGCAAAAGCGGCTGTTTTGCTGCTGCACAAGCAGCTGTTTTACTACCACTGGTCTCCATTGCTGGCATGTACAATTTGAAGTAAAAATTTTAATTAAACTCAATGAACCCCAGTATAACTAACATTTCACTATAACGAACACCATGTGGTCCCAAATTGTTCGGTATACTGAGGTCCTACCGTATTTGTAGTTTACACAAATTTAAGAGCAATTAATCATTTTTGCCAGTAATAATACAAACTTTGATATAATCAATTTCTTATTTTTAATCAAACCTTGCTATCATAATGATTACATATTTATCTCAGTAACTACAATTACTTGAGGTTTTAACAGTGTTTTCATTAGTTACAATTTAATATTTTTTATGCTAGAATTCAGTAATAAATTTGTTACATATCGCAATTAAATGTTAATAAATGGGGTAGAAGTATCTAATATTTTACTTTTATAAATTTGTGTATACATTTTTTACCTCTAAAACTAATATTTAGCTGTTGACAAACTACTTGAGCATCAACATCATCCCATGAGTTATCACAGACAGTGCCCCATTCATTGTTGTTGCAAATCTCAACACGACCACTGGTTGCTGTTCCTCCTTGTAGTCGAACGTCTCCTTGGGTACATAATTCTAAAAAGGTCCACATAAAGAAGAAAACAGAATAGGGGGCTTAACGAATAATTTATTATTATTATAAAAATCAATATGATTAAAATCTATAACTATTTGTGAAATTTATTATTATTAGCAGGGGCTAATGTTCTCTAACCCAAAAGTACTTGTAGATGAATAATTTATATGCTACGTAAAGCTATGTAATAGCTCCATTTCAGATAGCTACATCAAGTTACAGTATTTTTTGACTATGTCAGTTATCACTAGACATTGCACTAACTAATTCAAAGATGTAGCAATGCACTTAAAATCATTATTAATTTTTCATTTCATTTTTAGTCAGAAAATTTTATACATTTTCTGCCTATGACTTCAGCAGATTTAAAAGAAAACTTACCCATACTCATGCAAATGGCTCCAGCACCTTCATCATGAGCGCAGTTGTGAACTCCAATTGTGTTAGCAGTGCAGCTGATGAGGCTGCTCTCATTCCCAATACACTGGACATTATCCAGCAAAATAGGGCCAGTGCCATTAGTGAATCCTGAGAATAATATCGCAAAAGCTCCTACAAGAACATATCATTTTTTTATGAATACCATATGATAACAATGTGCCAACTAGATTTCAATTTATGGTTTATATTATTAAATAAGACTAGTCATTGCATGAAGATACAAGCCTAATAGTTTCTAAGTAAATATCATAGAAAGAGTAGTTCAAATACATTCGAAGTCAGAAAATACTTGCATTATTTCTTTTAGCACTTGATCACACATGCGCCTAAAATATTAATGAGAATCGCAAATTGTGATCTAAAAAATTATTGATTATGTACATGTACTAGTAGTAATTTGGATAAGTTTTGTTTCTTGAGATATCCTTAAATGCACAGCAATTAGCTCCACAGAATTATCTGTTACCTTTTAATGTGCTAGATAATGTCATTTATGGTAAATGCTATTAGCTCACTCAGGTAAATCCTCCTTTCTTCTCAATAAAAAATAATTCATTATTATTAGGAATTCAATCTGAAAAAAAATTACCATCATGTCTAGACTATATTCAATACTTTCATGGCTTATTCATAGTGTATATTTTCCAAATATAAACCCAATACAATTTTAATTATACTGTTAGCAGTTGTTGGTGTAACATATCCGCTAACAAACGGATATGTACTTATGGGTACAGAGAGCACATATTTAAACAAGATTACCAACCAAATAGTCCTGCAAAATCTAAACATGTACATGTAGCAGTTATTTCTAAGTTACTAGTGTCACATAACATATCATACTGTATAATTATACGTTTATATTGATTTTTTACCTTGAGAGCTAAAACCCAATTGTCTGCAGGCCACTTGAGCATCCCTATTATCCCACAAGTCATCACAAACTGTACCCCAGACGTTGTTGTGGCAAATCTCAACACGCCCACTACTTGAGCTTCCTCCAGCAAGTCTAATGTCTCCTTGGGTGCAAGTTGCTATGGCTATTACACAAGATACATAAGTAATAAATGGATTAAAAAAACAGAATTATTATTAGTAAACCAATCACATAAAAATCAACAACAATAGTAATTGTTCAAGCCGAATGAGGAAAAAAGTCCTACACAAACTATTTCATTTAGTCCTACACAAACTATTTCATTTTAGTCTTTACCTTTGCACTTGCGCCTTGTACTCGGCGTTAAACGTCGAGGTTCGGCGATCGGCGATGTTCAAGTCCGTTTTCCGTTTTAATGTTTCTTAGTTACTTTTTTTGGTCATTCTTATTTATATATTTGTGGTCAGTTACTCGATGTATTACATGAACTATTCTTTATAACTTTAATTAATAACCATACTTGGTGAACAATTCTCTCCTTGGCATTCTACCGTCGCTACATAATTTGGTCCTTCGAGCCGGATACTCCGTGGAATCTAGCTACGGAGATCCAGTAACCTTCCTTTCTACTCAGTCCAATACTTTGGTACTACCTCTCCAATACTTTGAAATTTCTTCTCCAATACTTTTGGAACTACCACTCTGATACTTCCGAATACTACACTTTTCTAAAGGTTCTATAGTTACCTAGCCCATTTGTTGCAGTTGTCATGGACTACAAACGTGCCATAGCTTCCGCTAAGGGCAACGTAACCAATGTCGCACTTCTCGTCAAACAGCAAGAATCTTTAGATCCTAAAACTCTACTGTCTCCATCTTTAGATCGTCTTCTGGTTCGTCTCACGAATGCACACGACCCCATGTCTGGATGTGAACCATTGTAAGGTGGCCAGGAAATCTTCTCTGGACAAGGAAGCACAAACATCAAGATGAACACATTTCGTGACCATACAAGCAAATATGACATAATAGCATTTGATCAACACAGGCTTCCAGGTGTAGCCCTGTCTTAAGGTGAAGGGGCCGGCAAAATCTATTCCAAAGTTTACAAAGGGTGGCGCTGGAGTAGTTCTTCTGCTAGGTAGGAGGCCCATGTGTCGTCAAGGTCTGTCCGTAGGCTCGTTGACAGTTGAAGCAGGATCTGGAGATCTTCTTCAGGGTGTTGCGCAGTCCGGAATACAGTAGGTGTGACCCAGGATGGAGGCGAACGTGAAGATGCCTGGATGGAGTGTCTTGAGTAGGATAATGGTCAGTCGAGATTTCGTTGAGAGCAGAATGAGGTGGAAAGGCTGTGATTCATCTGTCTTCTTTCTGACTCCACTGGTGACCAGGAGTAGGCCATCTTGGGAGATGTCCACTATGTAGTGTCTGAAACTGTGTCCTCGTGGGAGTGGCTTCCCCTGCTGGATGAGCGAGAAAACAACAGCAAGGGACTCCCGTTGAGACAACTTGAGGATTGTTGTCTTGGCTCGTCGTGTCTCTGACGATTGGAGAACTGGTAGGACACAACGTTTTGTCTTGTTTTCTGGGCGTTGTGGAGAAATCGGAGATCCAACCCATTGCCCTTGTCATGCGATGGAATGATGAGAATCTGTTGGCTAGATTCGACTGGAATTCCATCTCCTGCCCGTCACGTTCACATGAGACTGTCAAGCAAGAGACTGGGAGGGGGTGGGTTTGAGGTGTTCTCTCTGTATCTGACTGCTATCACTCAACTTGTGAGGAACCATCATTGCATACTGTTGATTACGCAATCTCTCAATAGTTTGTGGCCAGACGACGGGAAGTAAATTACAACTACTTTTATAGGATGTTACTTACCTCACTTTTACAAACCTCTTCTTGTACAATTATGCTGTGCTACTAAGAAATTCTACTTAAAGAGGAACAATCCATAAGTCAGCAGTCCAAGATAGTACAATTAATGTAAATACAAGAAGTGCTACATGGAGTACATTCCATGGTATAATATTTAACCACAAATTTTCTTTGTTGCAAGGTGTAGCTCAAGTTCCTACTCCTGATCAATCATATTTTGATATATCAGCCTCAGCAGTCATCCTTAATTAAGAAAGGTTCTTGAATACTCAAAGGGAATGCAAGATTGACCTAGTTCCCTGAGGCCGAAGGAAGACCTGGACCTAAAAAACCCCACTACGATAAGGTTCACGAATATTTCCCAGACACCAGGTATGAATTATGAGAAAGAAGAAGAGCAACTCTATCCAGAAAGTGTAAATATAAAGTCTCAAAGTGCTCAAAATTTAGTTACACTTTGCAACTGATAAAGAAAATTTGTGTTTAAACAATTGTACACTGAAATGTGCTAATTATAACATTTCCTCTGCATCTGCAATCATTGGAATGCCGGCTATTGTTGCATTATTGACAGAAGACAAGTTAATGGCAACTACATTTACGGAATATATTTAACCTGACTTTTACAAAACCACTTCCTGTCAATCATGCTGTGTTACTAAGAAATACTACTAAAAGAGGAAGGGCCACCTGAATGAGTTTAAAAGCGATGGTCATTTCTTTAATCCTATAAATGGCAATTATTTCTGGCCATTATGTATGATGTAATCTTCAATTTATTCAACCCAGCACGGAAAACGTAAATATTTTAATAATAGTACACGTACCGTGAGAAATTTCACACAGCTTTGCCTGCACAATGTTTTCTCGTGATATTCATGCTATTAATCCTAAATACCACAGTTTTCTGTGCTATTTTATCTCACATTACCTGTGCAGTTAATATATTATCTAATATTTTATTTTATTAACTTATGTATAGATTTTCTACCTCGAAAACTAATATTTAGCTGTCGACAAACTACTTGAGCATCAACATTATCCCGTGAGTCGTCACAGACAGTGCCCCATTCATTGTTGTTGCAAATCTCAACACGACAATTCCTCAGTGTCACGGTAAAGTGTCCAGAGTCACCAGACTCTCTTTTCTTTTCCGCGCTGCTTGCGTGTGCGCCTCCAGAGAGTCTGGCCCGCGAGACTACTGAGTAGCTATATCTGAATTTGTAATCTGCAAGTTTCAACTCCCTCTGAGTAGCTATATGTGACCGGATTTGGGAAAATCCGCCTAAACGCGGCAAACAATTTTTTTCAGTATCACCGGGTAAAGCCTTATGGGTCGATTATTTTCGAAAAAACTGTAGCTAACTAATTCACTTACTATTCTACATAATTCACGCACTGACGCAATTCTCGTCATCATAGTTTCTTAAGGAGCCCTGCATTAAGCCTTTCAGACTTCTTTCAATCCACCTGTAACCGGTTTATTCCATAGTGTCCCGGAGACACGCAGTAATAGTATACGGACACAAGGCACGTCCCCTGACCTTAGCAACGCCTTTACCCGGCGTTTTTTTGAAATCAGCAATAATAAGTTTAGTAAAAATACTGAAGTGTTTTAGTGCGTAGGGCGAAGACGGCTTGTGCTACAGCTTCCAAATTAGGAGGAAGGCATCCCAAGGCCCCGTGCAGCCTACTGGTAGAATAATTTAGAAAACTTTAGATGCCGCGTTTAGCCGGGTTTTCACAAATCCGGTCACATCATATCTCACTTTTATCCGTTATAGTAAATAAACAGATTGGAATTCCTTTTTTAATAGATTGCTAAGGCCAGTCAACGTTAATTTGAAATATCACAGGAGAAGTATATTGCCTCAGAATTTAGAATGGTATCATATCTTATTGAGATAATACCGCAACTGTCAATTAATTGGAAAGCATATATGGTACCAAATCTAAAGTAGTTGACATTGTTTAAACTTTTTGAAGATATTGAGTCTACAAATGTTCTAGTTAACTCACTAATACAGTTCACTCCAGCATCTTCAGTATGAACACAGTTATGCAGTCCAATTAGCCAAGCGTTGCAATTAACAAGTCTGGCCTCATCTCCACTACACTGAACCTGATCCAGCCATATGGAACCAGTTCCATCGATAAACCCAGAAGTTATAGCAGTTGCACCTAAAGTTAGTAAAAGCTTGAATAGTATTTGAAATTTCACTTCTAATTCTTTAGTGTTCGTAGAAAAAAATACTGTGCTATCAATAGAAACTAATGCTACATTATTTGGTCACATTGTCAAATATACTTATAATCATGTACATAAACTAGGACCTCAGTATAACGGAACTCACTTATCCGGATGACTCGATATAACGAACTGTGCAAGTTGCAAAATGTTTGTGCTTGCGCACAAACCACACTGCAAAAGCAGCTGATTTGCATTGCTGGCACAAACCCACTGCAAAAGCAGCTGTTTTGCTGCTGCACAAGCAGCTGTTTTGCTCCCACCTTCTCCATTGCTGGCATGTACAATTTGAAGTAAAAATTTTAATTAAACTCAATGAACCTCAGTATAACTAACATTTCACTATAACGAACACCCTGTGGTCCCAAAGTGTTCGGTATACTGAGGTCCTACTGTATTTGTAATTTACACAAATTGAAGAGCAATTAATCATTTTTGCCAGTAATAATACAAACTTTGATATAATCAATTTCTTATTTTTAATCAAACCTTGTAATCATAATGCTTATATATTTATCTCAGTAACTACAATTACTTGAGGTTTTTTTTTATGCTAGAATTCAGTAATAAATTTGTTTACATATCGCAACATTTTTTTGAACACTATTAACTTTGCTTAAATGTTAATAAATGGGTTAGAAGTATCTAATAGTTTACTTTTATTAACTTATGTATACATTTTTTACCTCCAAAACTAATATTTAGCTGTCGACAAACTACTTGAGCATCAAAATTATCCCATGAGTCGTCACAGACAGTGCCCCATTCATTGTTGTTGCAAATCTCAACACGACCACTGGTTGCTGTTCCTCCTTGTAGTCTAATGTCTCCTTGGTTACATAATTCTAAAAAAATCCACATAAAGAAGAAAACAGATTAGGGGGCTAAATGAATAATTTATTATTATTATTAAAATCAATATGATTAAAATCTATAACTATTTGTAAAATTTATTATTATTAGCAGGGGCTAGTGTTCTCTAACCCAAAATTGCTTGTAGATGAATAATTGAAATGCTATGTAAAGCTATGTAATAGCTCCATTTCAGATAGCTACATCAAGTTACAGTATTTTTTGACTATGTCAAACTTGATACTACTTATCATTAGACATTGCGCTAACTCATTTAAAGATGTAGCATTGCACTTAAAATCATTATTTTCTTTACATTTTTAGTCAGAAAATTTTATACACTTTCTGCCTATGACTTCAGCAGAATTAAAAGAAAACTTACCCATACTCATGCAGCTGGCTCCAGCATCTTCAACATGAGTGCAGTTGTGAACTCCAATTGTGTTAGAAGTGCAGCTGATGAGGCTGCTCTCATTCCCAATACACTGGACATCATCCAGCAAAATAGGGCCAGTGTCATCAGTGAATCCTGAGAATATGGCAACAGCTCCTACAAGAACATATTATTTTTTATGAATACCATATGATAACAATGTGCCAACTATATTTCAATTTATGGTTTATATTATTAAATAAGACTAGTCATTGCATGAAGATACAAGCCTAATAGTTTCCAAGTAAATATCATAGACAGAGTAGTTCAAATACATTCGAAGTCAGATAAAGCTTGCATTATTTCTTTTAGCACTTGATCACACATGCGCCCCAAAATATTAATGAGAATCGCAAATTGTGATCTAAAAAATTATTGATTATGTACATGTACTAGTAGTAATTTGGCTAAGTTTTGTTGCTTGAGATATCCTTAAATGCACAGCATTTAGTTCCACAGAATTATCTGTTACCTTTTAATGTGCTACATAATGTCATTTATGGTAAATGCTTTTAGCTCACTCAGGTAAATCCTCCTTTCTTATCAATAAAAAATAATTCATTATTATTAAATTCAATCTGAAAAAAGATTACCATCATGTCTAGACTATATTCAATACTTTCATGGCTTATTCATAGTGTTATATAAACCCAATAAAATTTTAATTATACTGTTAGCAGTTGTTGGGGTAACATATCCACTAACAAACGGATATGTACTTATGGGTACAGAGAGCACATATTTAAACAAGATTACCAACCCAATAGTCCTGCAAAATCTAAACATGTACATATAGCATTTATTTCTAAGTTACTAGTGTCCGTTTATATTGATTTTTTACCTTGAGAGCTAAAACCCAATTGTCTGCAGGCCACTTGAGCATCCACATTATCCCACAAGTCATCACAAACTGTACCCCAGACGTTGTTGTGGCAAATCTCAACACGCCCACTACTTGAGTTTCCTCCAGCAAGTCTAATGTCTCCTTGGGTGCAAGTTGCTATGGCTATTACACAAGATACATAAGTAATAAATGGATAAAAAAAACAGAATTATTATTAGCAAACCAATCACATAAAAAATCAACAACAATAGTAATTGTTCAAGCCAAATGAGGAAAGAAGTCCTACACAAACTATTTCATTTAGTCCTACACAAACTATTTCATTTTAGTCTTTACCATTGCACTTGCGCCTTGTACTCGGCGTTAAACGTCGATGTTTGGCGATCGTCGATGTTCAAGTCTGTTTTCCGTTATAATGTTTCTTAGTTACCTTTTTTGGTCATTCTTATAATTATATCTTTGTGGTCAGTTACTCGCTGTATTACATGAACTATTCTTTATTACTTTAATTAATAACCATACTTGGTGAACTATTCTCTCCTTGGCATTCTACCCATAATTTGGTCCTTCGAGCCGGATGCTCCGTGGAATCTAGCTACAGTGATCCAGTAACCTTCCTTTCTACTCAGTCCAATACTTTGGTTCTACCTCTCCAATACTTTGGAATTTCTTCTCCAATACTTTTGGAACTACCACTCTGATACTTCGGAATACTACACTTTTCTAAAGTTTGTATAGTTACCTAGCCCATTTGTTGCAGTTGTCATGGACTACAAACGTGCCATAGCTTCTGCTAAGGGCAACGTAACCAAAGTTGCGCTTCTCGTCAAACAGCATGAATCCTTAGATCCTAAAACTCTACTGTCTCCATCTTTGGATCGTCTTCTGGTTCGTCTCACGAATGCAGAGGACCCCATGTCTGGATGTGAACCGTTTTAAGGTGGCCAGGAAATCTTCTCTGGACAAGGAAGCACAAACATCAAGATGAACACATTTTGTGAACATACAAACAAATATGACATAATAGCATTTGATCAACACAGGCTTCCTGGTGTAGCCCTGTCTTAAGGTGAAGGGGCCGGCAAAATCTATTCCAACGTTCACAAAGGGTGGCACTGGAGTAGTTCTTCTGCTAAGTAGGAGGCCCATGTGTCGTCAAGGTCTGTCCGTAGGCTCGTTGACAGTTGGAGCAGGATCTGGAAATCATCTTGAGAGTGTTGCACAGTCCCGGAATACAGTAGGTGTGACCCAGGATGGAGGCGAATGCGGAGATGCCTGGTTGTCCATACGTCTGGTGGAGTGTCTTGAGAAGGATAATGGTCAGTCGAGATTTCATTGAGAGCAGAATGAGGTGGAATGGCTGTGATTCATCTGTCTTCTTTCTGACTCCACTGGTGACCAGGAGTAGGCCATCTTGGGAGATGTTCACTATGTAGTGTCTGAGACTGTGTCCTCGTGGGAGTGGCTTCCCCTGCTGGATGAGCGAGAAGACACCAGCAAGGACTCCCGTTGAGACAACTTGAGGATTGTTGTCTTGGCTCGTCGTGTCTCTGACGATTGGAGAACTGGTAGGATACAACGTTTTGTCTTGTTTTCTGGGCGTTGTGGAGAAATCGGAGATCCAACCCATTGCCCTTGTCCTGCGATGGAATGATGAGAATCTGTTGGCTAGATTCATCTGGAATTCCATCTCCTGCCTGTCACGTTCACATGAGACTGTCAGGCTGGAGACTGGAGGGGCAGGGTTGGAGGTGTCCCTTGGAGTGGCAGAAACGGCCAGGAGTCTTCATCAACAGTGGCAGCACCGGAGATGAGGTCATCCGCATAAAAGTCCTTTGACCTTACTGAGGCGGCCACAGTGTGAGAAGGAACAACAAGGTCAAACAATGTTTTGATCACCTGGCTGGCAAGAAAGGGTGAGGAGGTCACACCAAAGTTACTCTCTTCATCCGGCAGTCCTGGATGTTGCCATGTTCATCTCTGAGCAGGAAACGATGGAGATCCCTGTCATCTGGGTGTATGTACCTCTGTGAACATTTTAGAGATGTCTGCTGCAACTCCATTGTTGTGTGTCCAGAATTTGATGAGGACATCAGCCAAGGCAGGGTACAGGCAGGGTCCGGGGTCCTGGATATCATTGAGGCTCACTCCAGTAGATGACTTGGCAGAGGCATCAAAGACAGGTCTCAACTTCGTGGTAGTTGAACTGCCCTTGAAAACCCCATGCACAGGTAGATAGAAGTGTGGAATATTGGCTATCTGGGTCGGCGAGATGACCTCGGAATGGTCGAGGATGAGATACTCCACGAGAGCACCTTGGAAATCTAGGAGCTTGTCCTTCTTCTTGAGGGTCTTTTCGTTAGATGAGTCTCTTCAGGGCTAGGGGTCAAGTCTTCCCTGACAGCTGAGGATTTCCGTGGCAGTTTCACCATGAATCTTCATTCAGTCCGGGAGTAGGAGGAAAGGAAGTCAACTACTACAGGGGAGTTGAGTTGGAATTGGAGATCTGGTCAAGTTGCCACAGATGGGAGAGCTCCTTGTCCAGATTGTCTTCTTCAGCTGTCGTGTTGAGAACGTTGACAGGTGATCTTCCGTAGAGTGGTCCAGCAATGGACCAGCCAAACGAGGTTTTAATGATCTTGATACCCTCAATCACGATGCGACCATCATAGACACACTGCTCCATGTCCATGTTCCCTAGGATGAGCTGAACTGATCCTCCCATGTCTGAACTGATCCTCCCATGTCTGGTCCTGAGTAGTGAAGGTCTCTGACTGAGGGTAAGTCAGTGATAGACTTCTTGTCGACTGGAACAGGAGTGGGTTGAGTTTGGGTAGTACAGAAAAGGTGATGGGCGTCAATGCGAAGGAGCTATCATCGGAATGAAGTGAGGTCTTAACACAGTAAGTGCTCCTGCCAGGGAACTGCTCGTGAGAGAAACATCTGCTCCGGAATCCAGGATTGCTCTGACCTTCATGGTTTTCCCTCGGTTGGAGATGGACACGATAATGGTGTTTGAGAAGGTAGGAGAGATGTTGGCATCATCCTTGGGAACCTCGGTCTCCTCTTTGTCGACAGCAAGGGAGAAGGAGGCGGCAGTGGGTTCAAGAGGGTCTTTATAGAATAGGGTGTGATGGCGCTGACCACAGGACCTACAAGTAAAACGGGAAGGACAATTCTTAAAACCATGTGTATCAGAAAAGCAGTTCATACAGAGCCTCTTGTCCCTGACAAACTTATTTCTCCGATCGGTATTGTAGGAGGTAAGACTGAACACTTGTTGAGTCCGTGCTTGTGTAGCGTTAGCCTTGTGGGTACTCCTTGTTAGCTACTAGCTAGCCACCGTTCTGAACGGAGTACTACAGACGCTACTATTGTGGAGTCAGAGAATTATTATATTATTCTAGATAACGCACACTGCATGAGGTGATACAAAAATTAAAGATTGCGAAGTGACGTAATGATGATGTAATGTGTTGATAATGATATTCATAGAGTAGTTCACTACATTACTCCCCCGCCAGTGCTAACGTCATATAGTGCTGGAGATGTTTAGGGAATTTCACGCGACGACCAGCCCTAGTGACAGCTGGTGCAGGACGGTAAGTGTCTGTAGTGGAGTGCGAAGCTGTACAGGATGAATCCACAGTGGACGAGGCTGGCTCGGCTGGTGGTCGAACCGCAGTGGACGTGGCTGGAGGTTGAGGATGTGCAGCTATTTGCGCTGGGACCTCAGAGCGTCCAGCTGGTGTGGCTATGGGCATTGGATGTGAAGACTTTGGAGATGTTGAATCACAATGAGCTGGTTTCAAGCGATCAACTGAAATCGTATCTGTTCGTCCCCTCATGTCGAGTTGGTAATATTTGTCAGTTCTGCGAATGACCTTGAAGGGACCGTCATAGGGTGGCTGCAGGGGTTTCTTGACGGAGTCACGACGTACGAACACATGTGTGCAAGATTGCAACTTGGCTGGAAAATAGGTGGGCGTATGTCGAGGCTTGCGAGTAGTGGCAGGACTTGCAGTAGCCATGCAGGATCGAAGACGGTTGGCGAAGACTGTGGAGTCTGTGACCACTTCTGCAGGCTGAGGTGAGATGAATTCCCCTGGCACTCGGAGAGCACTGCCATAGACTAACTCTGCAGCTGTGCACTTGCTGTCTTCCTTTACTGCTGATCTGATGCCAAGCAACACCCAGGGAAGTGCATCAGTCCACTGGTCTTGGGGAATGTGACACTTCAGAGCGCCCTTCAATTGCCGGTGAAACCTCTCGATGAGCCCATTGGCTTGAGGGTGATAGGCGGTTGTTCTGAGTCGATGAGAACCGAGTACTTTCATGAGGCTGCTCCACAGGGCGGACTGGAATTGACTGCCTCTGTCAGTGGTAACAGTGGTTGGAGTGCCAAATCTGGCTACCCATCCTTGTAAGAATGTGCGAGCGATTGTCTCCGCTCGAATATCTGGCAATGGCAGTGCTTCCGGCCATTTTGTAAATCGATCAATGACGGTTAACAGATAGGAGTATCCATTTGAGTGTGGAAGTGGTCCAACGAGGTCAAGGTGGATGGAGTCGAATCGAGCGCTGGGTGGTGCGAAGGTGGACAAGGGAGCGGAGGTATGGCGATTGACTTTGCTGCGCTGACAGAGTAAACACTCTTTGGTCCACAGTCGGACGTCCCGGTTGATGTGTGGCCAAACGAATCTCTCTGTGATGAGATGCTGAGTAGCTCTGATGCCTGGATGAGACATCGAGTGCAAAGTGTCGAACACCAATCGGCGCATGCCTGCTGGAACAAATGGTCTGGGCTTGTGGGTTGTGGTGTCACACAGGAGAGAAAGATCAGTCGTGCCATCCAAGGGTGTGCGTTGGAGCTGTAAGCGAGATGTCTCAGGATGACTCATTATGTGTTGCAGTTCCGGGTCTGTCTGTTGTTGGTGGGCCATATCACGAAAGTTGATGTTCTTCAATTCTGGTGGAATGACAGAATTCTCAGACATCCGGGACAGGGTGTCAGCTGGAATGTTAGCAACGCCTCTGATGTACCGGATATCAGTGGTGAATTGTGCGATGAAGTCTAGGTGCCTGGACTGTCTGGGGGAACGACAATTGTGGTGAGCTTGGAGAGAGTACGTGAGAGGTTTGTGGTCAGTCAGCACGAAAAATTCGCGACCTTCCACAAAGTGCACGAAGTACCGAATAGCCAGGTATATCGCCAAGAGCTCTCGATCAACGGTGCTGTATCTGGTCTCTGCTGGCTGAAGTTTCTTTGAGAAGAAGGCAATAGGTGACCAGGCCCCGTCAATTAGCTGTTGCAGGACTGCACCGACTGCGAAATCTGACGCATCTGTGGCAATGGACGTGGGGGCGTCATGCTGTGGGTGGAACAACATGGTAGCATTGGCTAAACACTCCTTGCTGCTCTGAAATGCTAACTCAGTCGAAGGGGACCAAGCAACAGGAGCTTTAGGAGAAGCTTTTCCGATGAGCAGGTTTGTGAGAGGCAAAAGGAGCTTGGCGCAATTGGGAAGAAACCTTCGATAGAAGTTGAGCAATCCCAGGTACTCCCGTAATTGTCGATGCGTAGTCGGCTTGGGAAAATTGCAGATAGCTTGAACTTTGTCCGGCAGTGGACGGATACCATTGGAATCGACAACATGCCCCAAGAACGTGAGAGTAGGTACGCCCAAAATGCTCTTCTGGGCATTGATGACGATTCCGAATCGGCTGAGACGGTCGAAGACTTGTCGAAGGTGTACTACGTGGTCCGTTGAACTGCTGCTGGCAATTAGGAGGTCATCCACGTACACGTAGCAGAAGTCTAACCCGCGAAGTACTTCATCCATGAACCTCTGGAATGTTTGAGCCGCGTTTCTCAGTCCAAACGGCATCCTGACAAACTCAAAGAGACCGAAGGGTGTGGTTACTGCTGTCTTTGGAATGTCTTCCTCTGCCACGGGGATGTGATGATAGGCGCGAACTAAGTCCAACTTTGAGAAGACCGTGTTGCCCTGGAGAGATGAGGAAAAATCGTGTAGGTGTGGAATGGGGTATCTGTCTGGTGTTGTGACTTGGTTGAGATGCCGGTAGTCTCCGCATGGTCTCCAGTCCCCCGATTTCTTTGGAACCATGTGCAGAGGTGACGCCCAAGGGCTCTTGGAAGGCCGGATGATGCCGAGGTCCAACATGTGCTGGAACTCCTTCTTGGCGGCGCATAACCGTTCTGGTGAGAGACGTCTGGCTTTCATGGCTATGGGTGGACCTGTCGTGACTAAGGAGTGAGCGACGTTGTGCCTAACAGGTTGCTCACTAAAGTTGTGTGGTTGAGTGAGTTGAGGGTAGTCCGCCAGAAGTGCAGCGTATTCTGCAGACGAGTTAGGAGGTGGGATAGCGGGTTTGAGTGCAGCTGAGTTGGCTACAACACCTGAGATTGTAAGTTGTGTGGTGTTGTCTGCCAGTCTCTTGTTGTTGAGGTCAACTGTTAGCTGAAAGTGATGCAGGAAATCTGCACCGAGGAGAGGTTTGTCCACACCTGCAATGACGAAGACCCAGGGTAGGGAACGACGAAGTCCAAGGTCCAGGGTGAGCGACTTCCTTCCGTAGGTGGAAATAGACGAACCATTAGCGGCTTGGAGGTTGAAGTCGAGTTGACGGTGCTTTCTGTCGATGGCAGAAGGAGGAACAACACTGACTGCTGCTCCGGTGTCGACGAGGAATGTAAGGTGATTGGTGGGGTCATGTATGTGCAAAAGACGACTTGTGCGATTGGTTCGGCCAGGGTAACTCGTCGTCGCTAGCGCCTGGCCACCTAGTTTGGGTAAGAGCACGGTGAGTTGCACTTGCGAGCCTCATCACCAAATTTGCGATGATACCAACAGACTTGTTCCGCAGCTGAGGGTGAAGGGGTGGGTGAACGGTTCTGGCGACGTTTTGGAGATGCACTGTTAGCTCGAGTGAGAGCCTTCACTGAGGTCTGGAGTTTGGCGAGTTCTGACAGGATGCGGTCAAAGTCTGCCGCCGTAGGAAAAAGGGACTCTTTTGAGGTGATGGCAGTCACTGATTCAGGTTGCTTGACAGGTGGGGGTGGGGTAGGTTGACTTACACTGGCTACTGGAGGACTTGCAACCTCAATGACACGATCAGCGAGTTCAGCCAAATTGTTAAGTGAAGTGTCACTAGGAGAAGCAGCCAGAACCATCCTGATATTGCTAGGAAGTCGTTGTAAAAAGAGTTCCTTGAGGAAGGTGCCATCGAGACCTATCCTATCTCCCAGGAGTTGTTGCATGTGTCTCAAAAGCTGAGTGGGCTTCCTATCTCCCAGCTCTTCCGTCTGAAAAAGCTGCTGGAGACGCCGTTGTTCCGACGCTGCGGTGCGTTTGATGAGCGTTTCCTTCAAAACAGTGTACGGATTGGCTTCCGGGGGGCGGAGCCAAGTCCCGGATTTCGGTGGCCACGTCCGGCGTGAGCGACGATACAACATAGTCGAATCTAGCCTTCTGAGCCGTGAGTCTCTTGGTTGCGAAGGTTGCTTCGACCTGCGCGAACCAGACCGCGGGGTCTGCAGGCCAGAATGGAGGAAGCTTGATGTGGATGGAGGCAGCGGCTACTACTGGAGTGGCGGAATGAGCTGGAGAAGCGTCTTCCTCGGTCATGGCGAAGCGTCGAGGTCACCAATGTAGCGTTAGCCTTGTGGGTACTCCTTGTTAGCTACTAGCTAGCCACCGTTCTGAACGGAGTACTACAGACGCTACTATTGTGGAGTCAGAGAATTATTATATTATTCTAGATAACGCACACTGCATGAGGTGATACAAAAATTAAAGATTGCGAAGTGACGTAATGATGATGTAATGTGTTGATAATGATATTCATAGAGTAGTTCACTACACTTGTCCTAGCAGGCTAGACATTTGGGGTTGGATTTGACCTTGTTCTTGGCTGGGGAAGGACTGGAGGTTAATGAAGAGGAAGACGATGGGTTCGAATTTGACTGATTAGATGGGGCCAGCTGATCGAGACGATTCTCCAGGTAGGTCCTGAAGTCGCCAAAGGTTGGCTTGACTTCCAGATTTTCTTAGCCGCAGGAGTCAGAGACATAGTGGTTCGGTATAGGAGATAGGACGAGAGGGAATCTTCCATGTAGGGCTCCAAGGCATTGTATCCTTGAAATATTTGAGTGTGGATGCGCTGGAATAAGTTCAAATAATCGATGCTGAAGGACTGTGGCTGGTCCATCTTCTTGATCAGAAGGGGAACAACAACTTGTGGCCGTCCATATCTTCTCTTTAGTCGCTCTAGGAGCGGGCTGAGGTCCTCCTTCTCTGTCCATGATGTCCTTGCCATCTTTGGGAAGAATGGAATTGGAGAGGAGGCATTTCTTATCGAGTTCAGAAAACTCAACAGCTCTGGTGGTGATAGCAGCAGTAAACATAGTATGAAACTTCCTCCACTGGAGAGGATCTCCATCAAACTTGGGCAGTTCTACATTGATTGGAGCAGCTCCAGCCACAGTGGGTATTTTAATGGAGTGGAGGCTGAATCCATTGGAGTGAAGGTAGTGAGACGTCTGTCGATTTGCGTCCTGTAGTATTGGACTTTTTTCCATAAGGTCGTGAAGACGTCAGCCAGTACCTGGTTGTCTCTGAAGTCACTGGCTTGAGTCTGGGTGTCATTGATTCGTTTGGCGAAGTCCTTGACGTCTTCCTGGTAGGAAGCAGTAGTGCAGTCGAACGGTTTGTCCAAGAAGTCTGCTTCTCTGATGAGTCCTTGAACTTATTCCCAACAACAGAGAAGTCTGAGGAGATCTCAACATTCCTTGAGGATGCCGTCGTTGAATTTATCTCGGCTGGTGTGTTCCTCGTACTCATGGCTTTCTAGGGAGAGATCATTGTCAATGAGCTCCTCGATCTGATCTTGGATATCTTGGTGTTTCTTGATATCAGCCTTGATGAGAATCTTAAGATGTTCGACATCAGACTTGCGGCTCTCGGCTACAGGAACTGCTCTGAGGTTATCGAATTTCTTGTGGAGGCGGGTCAGGTTACCGTGGCGAGTAGCGTGTGCGTCAAAGAGACTCCAGAGCCTTGGTGACCGAGACAGGGTCTGCTTCTTTGCCTTCAGGATTTATACTTGTGGGGGGAAAAATTGAAAAACGTTGAAAAATCTAGTTCAGGTGGGCAAATCTGGGATGACCTTTCCCTTTCCGGAGATTGGTGTAGGTGAGTTAAGCTTTACAAAGACTTGGTAGGAGCAATCAAAGGATGGTGGAGAGGTAGGAGTCTCGAAGGTCAGTTGACAGATTGATAGGTGGAGGTTGACTTTGGTGGGGCTTCAATCGAGTGGCAAATGGCAAGGAGAGGAGTTACACCAGAGTGACTATAGAGAGAAGAGCCTCAGTCATGTGGTGGAGCAGTTGGAGGTAGCTAATAGGTTGCCAGAAAGAGCTAAATATGCTTATTCGGCTCGAATAACCATGAAAAGGACTCTAACAAATGGTTGGTATAGCCCTGCTGATGGTCACTTCTTTACCCAGCTTAGCTAAGTCGAAGGACCAGACTGCCTATTTACTATAACGCCATGAAATATGTTTTGCGCAGCCGATGGCCACCGAGCTTTCAGCCTTGCTAAGACACTCGCAAAAATGTGTACTCCTTTGACAGTGTAATGGTCAAGGTTAGCAGTGATAGGCAACAAAAAATACAACAATTGAACAAGCTTAAATAATAGGGACCACTGACAGGAAGTCAGTGGTCTTGAAAATGAATACCATTAATGGTGGGTAAAGGGTGGTTAAGTTAAGTTAATGAACAATACATGGTGAATGACTAAGCTAGCAGTTTAATGTTCTTTGGCTAGGACCAGCCTGTGCCAGTTGTCCAGGAGAGTCCTGGACTATATAATATATATATATATATATATATGTGTGTGTATGTGTGTGTGTGTGCTTATTCATATGATATGTGTGACCTTTTTATTGCCTGCTCCTCTCATTACATAAGTTGGTAAAGCATCATGATGAAACAACAAAGTAATGAACCGGTCTATGATTCAGTAATTAGTTGTGGGCCTTGAAAACCAGCAATAATTACAGCTCATAGTTATTTATCACTTTAAAGCAGGCTAGCTCGCTTGCCATTTGTGCACACCACTAGTTCTATTAGTTGTTAGTAATTGTATTGTGTCTTAATATCCAACTCACCCAGATAAATAAGGTAAACATATATTATAGTTCGAATCCTATCATTGCTTCACTTTTTCATGATGCATGCTAAATATTAGCAAGTAGCACCAAGAGACATTCCAGCTAAAATTACTGCATATAGTATTATTGTACTTATTTGAACCAAGTTTTGACTTTTCAGTCATTCTCGGCTGAAAAAATTATAATAATAGCAAATTTTCTCTGTTCTAACATCTAATATAATATATTATGTTTAATAAGATTAATCTGTGGTTTTGTATGCTTAATTAAAACTCAACTTGTGATGTTGTATGTTTAATAACTTGTGAAGTAGTTGTGTTGCTTTTCCTTGTTTTTTTTCTACCGCATTAAATAATTGGTACATGATTCTAGAGCCTAACATGTATAGCTTAAGGGTGCTCGCACATAGCAATGCGCGTGCACATTTTCTGTAAATTTAACCACAGAAATGTGGCATTCTGTTTCGTGGAATAGTACCTCGCGAATTGATAACGCGTGGGGAGAGTTCCCGCGATCAGGATATTCTCTATTCCCGTGGCTTGGAAACCACACGATTGAGGACCTGAGCAGTTCAATATGTAAGTCATATGATTAAATGATAAAAAAAAGTGTAATGCTATTCCAGCCATAACTACCAATTAAAAAAAATAATTTATTGACACACAAAATAAGCAAATAAATAAATAACTTTTTGATATAACACCATTGTGAGAAATGACAGGGAAAGTACGTGGGAGAATACATCGGAGAGGGCAGGGGTGATATTGAGGACGATGACAAGGACATATAATTATGCTGACCTAGAAGATGAGCATCAGCAGAATTTAGGAGGGGGCAGTGATGAAGCAGGTGATTCACCTGTAAATTGATGATTCTCGTCCCCCCCTGGTTATGTTTGATTGCGAGACAACTGGGGTTGTGCATCTATGTTGATCACATCACGGACATCGCTGCCAAATTTGGAACAGAGCTCAACCAGAGTCTAGTCAGCAAAATGTTCGATACAATTTCCAAAAAAAAATTTTTTTCACAAAAAAAAAGATCTAATAGAACGCGCAAAAGTCAATAAGTTAAAAGCAATATTGAATAAAGAAAAAATGGATTGAAGCTATTGTAGGCATCGGGTCAGAGAAGTAGTAGGCAAAGTATGGCCGTTCTAGGTGCAGTACTGGCGAAGGAGTTTTAGCTTTTGTATGAGAAGGTAGAAGGGTCATATCTCTTCAAGCGGCCACTTGTTACTTCTGAATTCAGGTATGTAGACTTCTGGTAGTAGTAAATGAATTCAGAAGTAACGGTCTAAATACAACAGAAAAATAAAATTTCTTCCATAGCAACCAGACTTAATTAACCACGTGGGAGGTGCGTGGGAAGTGTGCGAGCACCCTTAATACACATTAATACAATATCACTCTTGTTTTAACGGAAAAGGGGCTTCCTAGCTATGCACCTTAGCTCAGCTATATCTGACACTAATAAGATTCCTAATTAGCACTCATTATGTCTAGCAATGTGGCTGTGTGAAAATACCCACTATTTTTACTGCATTAGCTCATTACCACAATAGCAATGATAGGAAAGAGAGTGAATAATTATATTATCTAATAATGTTTACATACTAACCAAGGTCTTCATATCCCCTGGGACACACTTGCATTTTTGTATCTAACATGGTGTGTTGGAATAACCACACTTTCAGAACCAACTCGTACATAACGAACTCACACACAAACTTACACATTCACTCAGTTGTATACATTTCCATTCACTTCAATAATTGTAATTTGCATTTATGTCATGCATTATGTTATTTCACTTCACTCCCTTTTCCCTATATACACCACCTAATGTTCTGGAGTGGCAACAGAAAAATAAAAATTCTTCCCTAGCAACCAGACTTAATTAACCGCGTGGGAGGTGCGTGGGAAGTGTGGAGGACCCTTAATACACATTAATAAAATAACACGCTTGTTTTAACGGAAAAGGGGCTTCCTAGCTATGCACCTTAGCTCAGCTATAGCTGACACTAATAAGATTCCTAATAAGCACTCATTATGTCTAGCAATGTGGCTGTGTGAAATTACCCACTATTTTTACTGCATTAGCTCATTACCACAATAGCAATGATAGAAAAGAGAGTGAATAATTATATTATCTAATAATGTTTACATACTAACAAATAATGGGTCTTCATATCCTCTGGGACACACTTGCATTTTTGTATCTAACATAGTGTGTTGGAATAACCACACCTTCAGAACCAACTCGCACATAAAAAAGTCACACACAAACTTACACATTCACTCAGTTGCATACATTTCCATTCACTTCAATAATTGTAATTTGACACTAATGAATTTATGTTATGCATTATGTTATTTCCCTTCACTCCGTCCCTCTATACACCACCTAATGTTCTTGACCATTCATGCCACATTTAGACAGTTTAATATATACCTGGCCGTTTGCACTTCTGTTACTCAGTTCTGGTGATAGTATTGAAACATACGCTAAGTGCTGTGTCCAACAACCCCTCTAAGCCCCAATAATCTGAGGCTAGGACCTACATCAGCCTGCCAGAACTCTGGTGGCAGCTTCGTTCTACCCATCTCTGGTTAACCTCCCAGTTAACCTACCACACATAGCTCACATGTTATACTTAGGTATATGCCATGCTGTACTAGTATGAGCATTTATGTCTTCCACATGGCTTGAGTATACACACAATACAAAATACGACTTACTACAAAAAGTTTATATATAAATTGCTTTTGATAGCATTAATGACAATACAAGGGTAATTTGTAACACAATTAACCATTTAAATGGTTGTTAAGTAGGGGTGTGGCTTTTTCAGCTTGAAGCCATGTTTTTGCTGTTATGTATTCCACTAATTTTGAAACCAATACTATAGTCAGGTCCCTTAGCGACAAAATTCCATCAAATGGGGACAGAGCGGACAAAAGTGCCAAACTTTTTATAGTGAGTCTTTAGGTCATATGAACTATTTCTAAGATAGGATCCACCCTCCAACTGTTGTGGATCTCCTAATAATAAGGCAAAAGTTTTCGAAGTGTGAAGTGGTGTTAATTCGCGCCATGCGCGAAGATATTAATATTTGCACCCCGTAGAAATTGTATAGCGAAAATAAAAAACGCATTATTTTCCTAGCTTGGTATTGTAATTTATGGTTTTACTTGTTTGAAGTTTATATTTCTCAGAGCTCATCGAGAACGCAACTTTCCCTTCTACATTGAGTGCCTTAAGGCACTGGCACCCTGGTTCTTTGCCTTAGATCATCACAATTATGCCAGGTGGGTTACCTGTTCACATCCGCGACATGGAAAATTTACCATTGTCAATACAAACAGAGTTCAAAGATCATGGTCACTGGGTAATTAGCAAGACACGGAATAGGTTTTCTGCTATGCCTATAGACCAAGCCCATCAGCAGAACAATGCTCTAATAAAAGGCTCTGGTGGTGCAATAGGTCTTACAAACAATCCATCTGCCTTCAGAAAATGGATTATTTCTGGACCGGAGCAGGCACGGCTCATCATGGAATTTGAGAGAGAGAGTACATACAAACAGTGCAGGAGAATTGTCTACATCATGGAGAGGGTCAGTCATCGCAAAATGTTTTTAAACAGCAAGTATTAGCTTTAATTGAAGCAATACGTGACTTTGGAAATCCCTTTCTAGAAGATTCCCATGATCTACTGACCCTGGACACACAAAATGTCATGCATGAGTCTGTAATTGAAACAGTTCGTACAGTTGAGTCTCTTGGAAAAGAACGGTACAACAAGTACCATGATTCAGTACTTTCAAAGTGTGAATGCTCTATTCATAAAGTGATTCCCAAGAATCGTCTAGCTCTTTTCAGATGTGGAAAGCCAAAAAGTAAAGCTAAACATGCAAAGACAGTTGCAATGCTTAAAGATGATGTTTCACTTTTTTCCAGGCTCTATATTGTGACAAAAAACAGAGATTGTGATTTGCTAACTTTCTTCAGTTATGAAAATCATTCTTTTCCTCCTTCATTATCAGAATATTATGGTGAACTTCGTTCTTCCAAAAAGTCAGACTTGTTGGCTTTACTTGGGCATAACAATTGTGCTGATCCTCCTAACTCTTTTGACACTATTGTACTTGATGGTGGTGCTCTTGTACATCTCCTTACCACTGTCAACATCACTACATTTGACCAGTATGCTGATGACGTTGTTATTCCCCATATTCTGAAGCAGCTAGAACGGTCTACTCGTGTCGATATTGTTTGGGATACCTATATAACCGATAGCCTCAAACAGTCAACAAGAGATAGGCGAGGAAAAGGCACCAGAAGAATGGTTGCTGGTAAAAGCAAGGTACCAGGGAAGTGGAATGATTTTCTAAGAGATGAAACTAATAAGAAAGAACTATTTCATTTCATTTCCAAGGAAATTGTATCTGCCAACTATCCTGGGGGCAAGCAACTTTATATAACTTCAGGTACTGAAGTATTTTTAAAGGGCAGTGACCAGAAGATGCAAGCATGTGATCAAGACTTGTTGTCCACATAGTAACAGTAATAGTACTCAGTCTAGTTAGTTGTTGTAGACAGTGCACAGAGCTTAGACAAGTGATGACTTCAATGTGTTTGCTAAACTTTCCAGCTATTATAGAAATGTATAATTCATAGTTGCCAACTTTCTAAAATGAAAAATCGGGACAACCGATAAATTGGTAACTGGTATCAGTGCGTCTCATAACGTTGCCATTGGAAAAAAAATTATAGCTATAAGTCCTAAACTGCCAACAACAAACAGATACTCACCTTCACAGACTTGAACTGTATAAATAGACAACGCCAGGGTTGAAGTTAGAAAATAATAGCCTAGTGTTGCCATTGTAGTCTCTAACCTCATCCCAGGGAAGAGATTAAAATTCAAAATCTTCGTTGTGTTTCTGCGGATGAATCTAATTTATCCATCCCGACTCCTACCGGATGAAGAAAGCATTACGTTCAGCAATAATGATGATTCCGGTGTAGGAGCGATATGGGGATCCTAGCGATACGCGCACCCATCCCTAAATCGCTAGGGAATCGGTGACTCGAGCCCCCGATTCGTTAGTGATTTAGAGCACACCCCCAGCGAGTTCTCTTCATATTAACTTTTAAGCAAATTATTATAATTTCAGAGGTTGAATCAAACCCTTAGTCGCTCATTGGCAAAACTAGTCAATGATCAAACCAACTGGGATGAGAAGCTGGAAACGGTATTACCTGCGTATCGTGTGTCCAAGCAAAAATCCACTGGATATTCTCCCTTCTTCATGATGTTCCATCGGCAACCGCTATTACCAATTGATTCTGAATTGGTGCAAAAAGTACAGGATGGTGAATCGGACGTGGAGGCTTTTATTGATAACATGATGCTAATTCGTGAAGATGTAAAAGAGCGCACAAAAAAAGTATTATGACAGCAGACATTCTACTGAGGGTATTAATATTTAATTATTGCTTCAATTTTACTATGCTTTACTTATTGTTTAAATACTATATCTAATATTTACCAGAAAGTAACCAAGCATATATAATACTATTATGCCTTGTCTGAATATAAACCATGTTATCTTTTTACACTATTGTTGTATGAACATCATTCTGTATATAGGAACTTCAGATTGGCACTAAAGTGTTAGTGGAAAACACTCAACATAAAGAAAGAAAAGGTGGTAAATGGGAAGATCGCTACAAAGGACCTTACACTATACATGAATCTCTTGGAAAAGGGGTATATACTTTGAAGAGTATGAGTGGCAATGTCCTGAAAAATAAGCACAATATTGTCATCTCAAGGTATGCTATTAACTACACTTTGTTTATTATTACATGATGTTTGTTTTTATAGATTTATGAAGAGCGTCTAGTGACATCCTCCAAAGTACTTTCATCTGATAGTAGTGTGATTGATTCCGAATCTTCAACACTTGGCGAGTCTAAAAGTTTTGCTAATATAGAAGAGCAGCTTTTTAATACTAGTTTATTGCGATTATGGAGAACAGGAGCTGAAGCAAAACAGTTGGAACCTCATGAAGATCTTGAAGTTGATGTACGTAATTTAGCAAGATAAATAAATGGTCTATCATCAATTCCTTTAGTTTGACATAAAGTATTGAATACGCCTACTAAGAAATATAAATGTTTATTATAACAATCTCATAACATTTCTCTGTTTTAATAGGTATTAATGTAGTTCATTGAACTTAAAATTATTCTATAAAAGTTTAAAAATTCAATTTATTAATAATTAAATTTCAAAATCTTTAATTGGGAATTTTAAGTTCAATACATTTTTATAGGACGCTTTAATAACTACTTATGTTCAAATAATTTTTTTGTCAGAACTACTTCGTATGGTTTAAATTGTTCATTAAAACATGTTGATAATAATAGGCTTATAAAGTAAACTGAATTTGTATTATGTAGTTGTCTCATCTCTGTGAATACAATGAATATCCTTTAAGCAAAGATGTGGGTGTTGTCTTGTGGCAAGATTGCAGAGCTTATTATAATCAAGCAGCACTCGTAGAGGTAGATGAGTTTGTTATTGTGAATTCAGAAGTACATGAAGAATTTGATGAATACAAGAAGAATACAATTGGAAGAGGGTATAGCTAACTTAAAGTAAATGAACTCATTGCATTTTATCTCCTTCAAAATGACCACCAGAGCGGTAATGTTAAAACCTATAACAAAGCCTATCTCAAAGTGTGTTTATGATTTGTACTTTTAATAAATGTTCTTTGCAGATACGATCAAGGCAGCATGAGGAAGCATTTTATCTCTTGTTTGAATAATGAAAGAATGGAACAATTTCCTTCCAATGTAACAAAAGCCCTACCATTAGTGAAAAAGTTTAAGATAAAGCTTTTTTGTACATGCAAAATGCCAGAAGTAGGGAGTCAAGAAAACATGGCTTATACTGTCCAAGTTGCCATCAATGGTTCCATAAGACTTGTGAACAAATTCCTGACAAAATTTTTAAAGATAAGAAGAAAAAATTTACTTGTTCAAAATGTACACAGCAAATAGTTTAACGGTAGTTCACTTTTTTAGCATGATAATGATTAATTTCGTGTAATAGAACTAATTGCTGCAACAATCATCACTAATTGTCATTAAAATGAATTATTGAGAATTTACTATTTTTATGCTATTTTTAGATAGCTAAACTAAAGAGATATTATGTTAGAAATTTACAATAAATCAGCCCCATAGATTATAGTTAGCTATAATCAGTAATATTGCAATTACTGAAGATCTGTAACCATTACAATTATGACAATATACATTTCGATCACTCGTAATTGATTACTATTATAATTACTAATTGAAAGTCGCTGTAATCATTACAATTACTCAATTACTTTCAATTACTTATACCAATATTGCTTCAGGTGCAAATGTTAATACAATAATTAATTTCAAGGACAGTAATAAGATAAAGAGTTAAGACTGTAGATAAATGATACAATACTAAATTAATTATTACTTGCTTTTCTTAAAAGTAATCTTGTAAGTTTCTTGGGTGCTTAGCTATACGCTATTAATACACTATTAAAGGAGAAAAATAATTCAGTCTTCAGAACTGAATGAGTTGATGTACTGAGCTGATGTACTACTTACTAGTGAGTAAAACTGTAAATCATACTTACTAGTGAGTAACAAAGTTGGAGGATTGACTAGAGGTGCAACATTTGCACTTAACCTCTTGCTTGTCATCAACGTAACAACTCACGTATTTTATTTTTTATTTTTATCACTTTCTATATTATATAATATATATTTTGTAGTTGCTATTCAATTACAATCAATAAAATTGTAATACTGATTTATACATTGCCTCCTCAACCACCAATTAGCTACCTTTATAACTCTACAATTACTTGAATCTGTCTACCTTTACAACTCTACAATTACTTGAATCTGTAATTAATTGCAATTAATTACAATTACCAATTACAACATTTTAAGGGGTCCCCAAACCGCTAGGGGGCCCCCAAACATATAAGGGGTCCCCAAACCGCTAGGGAGCCCCCATATCTCTAGTGATTTGGGGTGTAAGGGTCCCTATTTCACTAGTTAATTGCGAACTCCCGTCCCCTAATCGCTAGTGATTTAGGGGGGGGGGGGGTGCCTATATCGCGGGGGTCCCCATATCGCTCCTACACCGGTATGACAGGAAATTTGGTCCGGATGCTTTTGAGCAATACGGACCATATCACCGAATATATTTGTGGGTTCAGCCTCCCAGAAGGAAGACAAAAAGAAGAAGAAAAAGAGTGAAGAAGAACAGAGAACAAATTAGTTAGAGATTATATTGCATTGTTTAGTTGTGTTTTGTAGGTATATTTGTTTGTATTTAACTTTGGTATGGGTCGATGAATACTATAAAAACTGCCTGACGCATGCCCTTCTTACTCGTTCAATTCTTGGCTTAAAACCTAAGTGATCCTTGTTGACTGGGAGGAATTGGTGAGGAGCCTAGCTAACTCTTCACGTCCTGTTAAGGTCTCCGAGGTACGAGGAAGGACTGGTGGCAGCGTAACTATACTTAAGACCCCTGGAGTAGTCCCGAGCTTAATCGCCCACGGAGCTAACCAGACGACCTTACCTCTCCCCACAATATTATTAGAATAATATGGTTCCACCAGAGTCAGCAGAGCAAGCTAAAGGGATAGGGTAACAATAAAGTAATAACCTAGAGTATTTTGGAGTTATCTAAATGAGGCTTTGATATGCATAGCTATCTAAAGAGCTTCACAGTAGCATCTTTTTGTTTCTTGGAGCCTAATCTTTTTTTCTTTTTCTTTTTTTTGACTCCTCATCAGTTTGTCTTCTGCTGGACCTTAGCGCTTTGTTTCCGACCGATCATTCTTATTGCATTCAAAAATATCCTGCAGTAAAATGTTTCATGCTCTATAGATAAATTGTGGCGGAACTTCGTAGCACTCTCGGCACATTAGTGGAGAATGGTTCACGCATGCCAACGGGGTAAAAAAAAAGGATAGCCGATATCAAAAAATAGTGGACATTGTAATACAGATGTTTCTGAAAATACACCTCCAAAACGTACATCCGGTCGAAACTTCAATACATTAATTACACCTTCAAACTTGCTGTTTTTGTGTGTTTCTTCTATGTTGTACCCACTAGAGAACAGAATATCCACTGGTACCGGCTCTCCTGCGATTCTTCACTATCTTCTGGATCCCCCGAGCAAGTTTGAAGCTACATGAACGCCCGCTACTGTCCGCCATCTCGGCAAGAAGCGGATTGACTAGGCGGTAGCCGCCATACATTTTTTCAATTACGTTTTTGTTTACTCAGTTTAAAATTTATTTACTGTCTTATCCTTAACTGTGTACCAAAAGTTATGGTCACAGTGCTATTCCATGTGGTCTGCTCTTTTGGCCCATACCAAATATTTGGTGGTTCAGCACTGGTTAACCCTCTCGTTCCTGAATTGTTTGGACGCGCGCGGAAAAATCTAATCGTCGACCGCGGAATAGAGTATTACCGTTTTATTTTTTTAACTCGATGCTGGCTGGGCAAACCCCATAGCAACCATATATCACTAAACAGACCAAGAGTTTGGGATTCTCCTCATTTTTGGATTGAGAAAATTGAATAATATTTAGGCCATCTACTAATACTTCAAAAAAAAAATTTTTTTCCCCAAAAAAATCCACTTTTCCCATCAATAAAAAAATAAAATAAAATAGAAATAATATTGTTTGATGCATTATATACCAATATTATATTAGTTCAACAATAAAATATGTTGTTTGTTGTGTGTGGTGCTGATTGTGATCATGTAGGAGACATCTATGAGTGTCCACAAGGAACGTATGCCATCGGACGTCGAGCTCCACTACAAAACAATTTCATATACACAAAAACACAAACAACAAAGATATTTGTAATACAAACAACAAATTATTCATGATTCTATATAATTGCAACTTTATGATGTGTTTCATACAGGATTTTTGTTTGGAGGGGGTGGGGATAGGGCTCCGAGTGTACTTCGCCACACCCATTTTTTGGAACCTACACTACTTTGATGCACATCTTTGCATAAGAGTCTATACTTCACACTGATGATCAGTGTTCGGTCCTATGCACTAAATGACTCAGTTATGATAGAAACATAATGGGATACAATATCAGACTAAAAATAAATGCTTCCAAAATGTTCATTTCTATTCAACTCCCAAAATTCTAGGGGGGAACCCAGGGCTAGCCTCCCACTATATGAACCCCTGGTATGTATACTCCACACTGTACATGACAGAAACAATCGTTGTATTGAGAAAGTGTAATTTGAAAATGAAAAGCAGTACGAACACACACGTGGAATTCAACTTACCCGGCATGGATGGTGTCACAGACTGAACGATCCCTCCCAGGTTAGTATCCGGAACCTCCATACAATACCAAAAAAACACAGACAACAATGATATTTGTAACATAACAGCTGGCCTCGCTGATTTGCCCCCCCTCCCCCGTCATTACTATTCACTGACATTCTTGTACATATCCCCCCCCCTCCCCCCTCCGCCCCAGCTATACACCTAAATATCAGTAAGTTGAAACTTACCCAGCATGGATGATGTCACAGACCAAAAAAGACCCCCGAGTTCGTTCTCTCCCAGGTTGGATCCGGAAGTGCCACATACTGTTTGTCCATGGTTGCTCTCTCTCTTTCCACAAATGCACGCACACACATACACACACAAACACACAAGAAAAAAGAAGCTACAGGTGAATACAGATCATAAAAATAAATGTATAATTTATTATACATAAATTGACTGGTGTACACACACACACACATGAAATTCAACTTACATGGGCATAGTAGTCACGATCCAAAAAGATCCAGAGTTCCCTCCCAGGTTGTATACGGAAGCGCCATATACTGTTTGTCCATGGTTGCTCTCTCTCATTCCACAAATGCACGCACACACACACACACACACACACACTAGAAAAAAGAAGATACAGGTGAATACAGATCATAAAAATAAATGTATAATATAAATTGACTGGTGTACACACACACACATACATGAAATTCAACTTACATGGGCATAGTAGCCCCGATTGGAAAAGACCCCCCCCCCCCGAGTTCGTTCCCTCCCCGGTTAGATCTGGAAGCGCCAGAATAACATTTCAACTCCACGCACACACATATACATCGAGTGTGAAGCTCCACTACAACACCACAAAAACACAGACAACGACAACGACAATAACAATACATATTACAACTTTTGGGATGTTCAGGGGGGGGGGGGAGCAGCCACAAATATCAAAGTCTGTTGTCCGTCACACAAACGATTATGGAATATCAATGGGTGTGTCTTATAACTGTGACAAATAGCTATTAACTTACCACTGCCACTAACTGGAATAGAAATGAAACTACGGTAAGTTTTGAGTTTTAACTGCATCCGCAAAATAATTCAAAGTGGATAAACAATTCAATTTCTAGAAAGATACAGGTAATGAACGATAAACCAGAGAATTCTGTTTAGTGAAGTTTGGGATAGGGTCAAACACCGAGCTAACATAAAAATATAAGAAGGGTCAAAGTACAAATGACATACGAACGTCCAAACATATATATATACACTAGTGGTGTGCTTAAGCAATGAGCCTGCCTAGTTAAAACAACAGTATTGTTACTACATAATGCTATATATTTTAGCTTAATTCATGCAAAACAGTACAATAGCAGTTGACCGTTAATTTTAGCAAACAAATACCAAATTACTTTCTTACCTGAGTAATGGTAACTTCTGTAGTATCAAATTTAATCCATTATGATTGTCTGGATTACCAGTCTCACTTGACAACTAGTTCTCAGCTACATAAAAGAAAGGCCAGAGTTATTATTGTAATTTTCACTTACAAATATGGGATTAAGTACTTACCTCAGTTCCCCTCAAGTAGTGGTAGCTTCATCAGCATTGTTATTAAGGTATTCTGACAGTGGTAACTTCTGTAATATCTAATTTAAACCACCCTGATCACCTCAATTACCAGTCACTGGTGAACAAGCTCGCAGCTCTAACAAAAGATAATAGCCAGAGTTATTTTTGTAATGTTAGCTAACAAATACAGAACTATGTACTTACCTCAGCTTCTCCCAAGCAATGATGGCTTCCTCAGTAGCCATTCTGGCTACCAGTGGCACTTGACAACCAACTAGTGGCATTTTTAGCAGCCCCAGAAAACGACAAAGTTTTGAAATTACATCTGGTAAAGGGTTTTCAATGTCATAATAAGTTGCAGTAACTTTTTGGGACTTGAAAAAAACGGCACCTGCGCGTGTGTTTAAGATCATACATACATATATACCCGATTTTCAATTGTCCACCCCTAATAGTATCTCGCTCGCTTCACTCGCTCAATAACTTGTGTTGTGTTTGAGCACTAATATATCAAGCAAACCTGCCAAGATAGGTAACATAAAACTACAGTATTGTTAAAAACATAATTTATATTTTAGCTTAGTTCATACCAAACAGTACAATAGCAGTTGACCATGAATTTTAGCAAGCAAGTACTAAATTACTCTCTTACCTGAGTAATGGTAACTTCTGTAGTATACTTAAGCCATTCTGACTTCCTCAAATACCAGTAACTCTTGAATAAGCTCTCAGCTACAAAAATAAAAGAAATAGGCCAGTGTTTTTTTTTTGTAATTTTAGTTAACAAATATGGGATTAATACTTGCATCAATTTCTGGAGTATTAGTTATGGTAACTTCTGTAGTATCACATTACAGCTGTTAATGTCTAGCTACCTGAACAAGTAGAAGTCTTCAGCAAACAATAAACTAACATGTTTACATCACCTTATTATTATCTAATTATATTCATGATCCATCCAGAACCACCACAGTCTATAAGTCTATACCATGTCATCCCTGATATATGTGCTGTGAATTGTCTGCCAAAATTAGTTCATTGTAAGTTAAACCTAGCCGAAGCAGACCATGTTACCTGCTTGTGGCTTGCTGATGACTGCAAGATCTACCATACCGGCAAAGCCACAGGTTGCTCACCTCACACTAACCATGGGGTGCAAACTCCAGCTGAAGTTAGGAATAGCTTATTGTGGCTCTGGTCCTTCAACTCTGTACCAACCTCCAGCTCAGGAGTTTACAAGTCCTGAACATTAGTCCTTTGAGCCAGATCTACTTTGAGTGAAGAAGCAAGGCGACCAGCCAGCTTCACCTCTCCGGGACTTCCACAAGTACCTCTACTACTTCACTCTAGGACCACTCACCACACCGAAGTCCCAGATGCCACTTCTACCAAACAAGATCTTGGATCTCCTGCCAAGTCGAAGTACGAACTCATCATCGACGGTCACCGATCAACTCGACAGCCAGTGTTTTCACTCAACTCGTCAGTCAGCAGTCTCACTCGACTTGTCAGTCAGTCAGTAGTCTCGTCAGTCAGTAGTATCACTGGACTCGTCAGTCAGTAGTCTCACTCGACTCATCAGTCAGTAGTCTAACTCGACTAGTCAGTCTGTAGTCTCACTCGACTCGTCAGACAGTAGTCTCACTCGACTCATCAGTCAGTAGTCTCACTCGACTCGTCAGTCAGTAGTCTCACTCGACTCATCAGTAGTCTCACTCGACTCATCAGTCAGTAGTCTCACTCGACTCGTCAGTCAGTAGTCTCACTCGACTCATCAGTCAGCTCGTCAGTCTGTAGTCTCACTCGACTTATCAGTCAGTCACTAGTCTCACTCGACTCATCAGTCTATAGTCTCACTCGACTCGTCAGTCAGTAGTCTCACTCAACTCATCAGTCAGTAGTCTCACTCGACTCGTCAGTCAGTAGTCTCACTCGACTCGTCAGTCAGTCAGTAGTCTCACACGACTCGTCAATCAGTAGTCTCACTCAACGCATCAGTCAGTAGTCTCACTCGACTCGTCAGTCAGTCAGTAGTCCTGCTCGATTCGTCAGTTAGTAGTCTCACTCGACTCATCAGTCAGTAGCCTCTGTTAGGCCACAAGAATGACTTTCCCTTATCCTCGTAGTCCAACTGGTAGTGCCGCCACCAGGGATAATGTTTGTTGAAATGATGTAGGTGTATAAATTGTTATTTAAAAACACAGATACACAATGTACACTATTATTATAACAAAATCCAACGACTTGACAACGATGGCTCCTTTTGATAGGTAGCCAGCACTGCCGTCGGCAAATATTTAACAACCAATGAAAATAAAGATATTAATGATACATAATTTAAAGTTCGTGAGTTTATGTTCGATACTGAAGTTTGTCGTGAAATAGTACTTTGCGCATGCCTGTAAATATGAGTACGTGGGCCCAACAGTCTCACTCAACTCATCAGTCTGTCAGTAGTCTCACTCGACTCATCAGTCAGTAGTCTCACTCAACTCGTCAGTCAGTCAAAAGTCTCACTCGACTCGTCAGTCAGTCAGTAGTCTCACTCGATTCATCAGTCAGTCAATAGTCTTGCTCGACTCGTCAGTCAGTAGTCTCACTCAACTTGTCAGTCAGTAGTCTCACTCGACTTGTTAGTTTGTAGTCTCACTCGACTCGTCAGACAGTAGTCTCACTAAACTCATCAGTCAGTAGTCTCACTCGACTCGTAAGTCAGTACTTGTCCGTCTGTAGTCTCACTCGACTTGTCAGTCAGTCAGTAGTCTCACTTGACTCGTCAGTCAATAGTCTCACTCGACTCATCAGACTGTTGTCTCACTCGACTCGTCAGTCAGCAGTCTCACTCGACTTGTCAGTTTGTAGTCTCACTCGACTCGTCAGACAGTAGTCTCACTCAACTCATCAGTCAGTAGTCTCACTCGACTCGTCAGTCAGTACTCATCCGTCTGTAGTCTCACTCGACTTGTCAGTCAGTCAGTTGTCTCACTCGACTCGTCAGTCAGTAGTCTCACTCGACTCATCAGTCAGCAGTCTCACTCGACTCGTCAGTCAGTAGTCTCACTCAACTTGTCAGTCAGTAGTCTCACTCGACTTGTCAGTTTGTAGTCTCACTCGACTCGTCAGACAGTAGTCTCACTCAACTCATCAGTCAATAGTCTCACTCGACTCATCAGACTGTTGTCTCACTCGACTCGTCAGTCAGTAGTCACACTCGACTCATCAGTCAGTAGTCTCACTCGACTCGTCAGTCAGTAGTCTCGCTCAACTTGTCAGTCAGTAGTCAAACTCAACTTGTCAGTCAGTAGTCTCACTTGACTCGTCAGTCAGTAGTCTCACTCGACTCATCAGTCAGTAGTCTCACTCGACTCGTCAGTCAGTACTCGTCCGTCTGTAGTCTCACTCGACTTGTCAGTCAGTCAGTTGTCTCACTCGACTCGTCAGTCAGTAGTCTCACTCGACTCATCAGTCAGCAGTCTCATTCGACTCGTCAGTCAGCAGTCTCACTCGACTTGTCAGTTTGTAGTCTCACTCGACTCGTCAGGCAGTAGTCTCACTCAACTCATCAGTCAGTAGTCTCACTCGACTCGTCAGTCAGTACTCGTCCGTCTGTAGTCTCACTCGACTTGTCAGTCAGTCAGTTGTCTCACTCGACTCATCAGTCAGTAGTCTCACTCAACTCATCAGTCAGTAGTCTCACTCGACTCATTAGTCAGCAGTCTCACTCAACTTGTTAGTCAGTAATTTCACTTGACTCATCAGTCAGTAGTCTCACTCAACTCATCAGTCTATCAGTAGTCTAACTCAACTCATCAGTCAGTAGTCTCACTCGACTTGTCAGTCAGTAGTCTCACTCGACTCGTCAGTCAGCAGTCTCACTCAACTTGTCAGTCAGTAGTTTCACTTGACTCATCAGTCAGTAGTCTCACTCAACTCATCAGTCTGTCAGTAGTCTAACTCAACTCATCAGTCAGTAGTCTCACTCGACTCGTCAGTCAGTGGTCTAACTCGACTCGTCAGTCAGTAGTCTCACTCGACTCATCAGTCAGTAGTCTAACTCGACTTGTCAGTCAGCAGTCTCACTCAACTCGTCAGTCAGTCAGTAGTCTCACACGACTCGTCAATCAGTAGTCTCACTCAACTCATCAGTCAGTAGTCTCACTCGACTCGTCAGTCAGTCAGTAGTCTTGCTCGACTAGTCAGTCAGTAGTCTCACTCGACTCGTCAGTCTGTCAGTAGTCTCACTCGACTCGTCAGTTAGCGGTCTCACTCAACTTTTCAGTCAGTAGTCTCACTCGACTCGTCACTCTGTCAGTAGTCTCACTGGACTCGTCAGTCAGCAGTCACACTCCACTTATCAGTAGTCTCACTCAATTCATCAGTCAGTAGTCTCACTCGACTCATCAGTCAGTAGTCTCACTCGACTCATCAGTCAACAGTCTCACTCAACTCATCAGTCAGTCAGTAGTCTCACTCGACTCGTCAGTCAGTAGTCTCACTCGACTCATCAGTCAACAGTCTCACTCAACTCATCAGTCAGTCAGTAGTCTCACTCGACTCGTCAGTCAGTAGTCTCACTCAACTCATCAGTCAGCAGTCTCTCTTGACTCATCAGTCAGTAGTCTCACTCGACTTGTTAGTCAGCAGTCTCACTCAACTCATCAGTCAGTAGTCTCACTCGACTTGTCAGTCAGCAGTCTTACTTGACTCGTCAGTCAGTAGTCTCACTCGACTCATCAGTCAGCAGTCTCACTCGATTCATCAGTCAGCAGTCTCACTCGAATCGTCAGTCAGTAGTGTCACTCGACTCATCAGTCAGAAGTCTAACTCGATCCATCAGTCACAGTCTCATTCGACTCATCAGTCTGTCAGTTGTCTCACTATGCTCATCAGTCAGCAGTCTCACTCTACTCGTCAGTCAGTAGTCTCACTCGACTCATCAGTAAGTAGTCACTCGATTCGTCAGTCAGCAGTCTCGCTCAACTCATGAGTCAGTCAGCAGTCTCACTCAATTTGTCAGTCAGTAGTCTCACTCCACTCGTCAGTCAGTAGTCTCACTCAATTCATCAGTCTGTCAGTAGTCTCACTCGACTCGTCAGTCAGTAGTCTCACTCAACTCATCAGTCTGTCAGTAGTCTAACTCAACTCGTAAGTCAGTAGTCTCACACAACTTGTCAGTCAGTAGTCTCACTCAACTCATCAGTCTGTCATTAGTCTAACTCAACTCATTAGTCAGTAGTCTCACTCAACTCGTCAGTCAGTAGTCTTGCTCAACTCGTCAGTCAGCAATCTCGCTTGACTAATCCAGTGAGCAATCTCACTTGACTCATCCAGTCAGCAATCTCGCTTAACTCATCAGTCAGTCAGCAGTCGTGCACTCGACTCGTCAGTAAGTTGGTAGTCCAGCACTTGACTCGTCAGTTAGTCAGCAGTCTCACACTCGACTTGGCAGTCTCCCTCGATTCTGGCAGTCTCCATTGGCTCCAGCAGTCTCCCTCGACTCAGCAGTCTGTCAGTCAGCAGTCTCGCTAGACAACACAGTTGATTCCACTCTTCACGAAAATCAGCACCTCTCCCTCCCAAACACAGGTTGCTTGCCTCACACTAGCCGTGGGGTGCAAACTTGCTGAAGCTAGGAATAGCTTGTGGTGGCTCTGATCCTTCAACCTTGTACCAACTTCCACCTCAGGCATTTACGACTCCTGAACATAAGCTATTCAGACTATCTGAATAGCTTACTGATAATTCTTGACAACATGCTCTCAGCTACAAAAACAAAAGACTGTTAATTTTAGCAAACAAATACAATATCGCTTTCTTACTTCATTTTCTTGAGTAGTAGTAACTTATGTAGTATCAAATTTAAGCCAGTCTGACTATCTGAATATACCAGTCACTCTTGACAACAAGCACTCAGCTGCAAGAAAGAAAGACCAGAGTAATTTTAGCTAAAAAATATGGAATTACGTACTTATCTCAGCTTCCCTCCGAGTAGTGGTAGCTTCTTTTAAAGCTATTCTGACTACAAGTTACTCTTACCAACAGCGAGTTATTTTTTTAATTTATGTCTGGGAAAGGGTCTTCACTGCCATAGTAATCAGTCGCAGCAACTTTTTGTGACTTGGAAAAAAAAACATTTTCGCAGGAATTATGTCACAATTTTAAGCCTAAGCATTAAAATAAAACTTGCTGTGTTATCAGAAAAAGATGGGGTCAAGCCTAAAAGGCTGTGTTTTAGGAGGAAAAAGTCCCAGTGCGCTCTTAAGGGTCATACATACCATCCATATATACATATGTATATATAACATACCCGATTTTGCATTATCCACCACTAGTAGTATCTTTCTCGCATTGCTCGCTCGCCAATAAGGCAGGCCAATAGAGTTGTACGATATGTGACAGGTGATGTGCATTTGTGTATTCTCATAGCTGCTCTAATGGAAAGTGAGCTAGGGGAATCTTAAAGACTTTTCCAGTCATATGTTTATACAGCTTATACTACAGCTGTGTCATCAACTACATCCAATTAATCACTAAGTAAATTAGTCTTTATAGGCCTTTTCCCACTAATTAGTCAGTGATTATTATATCTATATCAATTAATTATATAATTATGATTCTATGAAACAAAGCCATTACATTAAGCTCTATCCACCAGCAATATCAACAACTGGAGCATTTTTTATGTCAAGAGTGGAATAATAATTGATAAATGACATTGTGCAGGTCATAGTACTTCTCTTAGTAGATTATAACACAATTCATTTGTAACAAAATTCCTGTAGTGACAATCATTTCAAAGCATTCTGGTAGCTACACATACAAGGACGTGACAAGATGGCATATACATATTTATGAGTTTAACACTTCAATGCATTTGATGAGGTCATTACATTGGCAGCTGAGGCTTTTCAATTCAGGGGGGGAGGGGGTAGAGTAAGTTGTATTTAATTTTCTATTTCACAAAAACAAAATATACTTTTTCTTGTAATTTAAAAGACTACGAGAAGTCATTTGACCTGACCTGAAAGCAATTATGGATTAAATGACATGGCTATAGGAAGCAAATTTTGAGTACTGAAACTTTCCTGTGTACTTTCAATATTAACTTGACAGGGGCATGGGGCTGAGCCCTCTTCCAAACTTTGGAGAGCTCCAGCATTTCCAGCCCAACCCCTCTGCCTCCTATGCATTAGCTGAAATGTATTTCACAGGTTAGATATGCATAGTCTGCAAAGCTTTGTGAAGTGATAGAAGTTCCAGTGCAAAAAGTCAATAAAGAGTGGCGGAATTAATCTGTGCTAGATATCCATGCCCACCACCCACAGCAGGGGAACACTTAACTAACTTACACAAGTAGAAACCAGTGAATACAGGTTTCATGAATATGAAAAAATAAATAAATAAATAAATAACAGCGGAATCTGGATTGTGTTACCCTGCAAGTGTCTCACTCACTTCAAGTTTCACTTTCTAATTATAGTCAGATATAAGCCAATTCAAAGGAAATAGGTGTTACATACACTTCCAAAAAAAACTTTACTGCTATTAGCTTACTCTAAACCGTATTATTAGTCAAATATTTAGCGTTACTTTTGCATAAAATGATATTAGTTGTTTTATGCCATAATCTATTTTCAGACATTTTGAATCTCAATTATTCATCTGGATTTCATTTTATTTTGACCTCCTCATCTATGCATTCAGCTTAAACAAGATATTCTTATCACGTAAATGTAGCAAGTGTTGCAAAGTATCCTCCTATCAGAAGCAAATGAATAGTTTAATACGAAGAAAAACTAACTGGGAAATGAGACGAAGTATTGTTCTAGCTCCAGAAATGAGTCCAACCCAGGATTGTGGTGCTCTTCTATTAGGAATAGTATTGGTGTGGATTATTAGTAAAAGAAAACGGAAGCAGCCTTATTTGCAATTTCAGTGGAGAGGTTATCATAATAGCAAGTGGACATTGGCAAGGTAAGTAGATTATATGCTAGTGTTGGTCACTAACGTAATGAGTTATTTCCTTAATTTACTAATAGAGGCTCAATGGAAGTCAGAAAGCTAATGGCTAAACTTCACCCTAAATATAACACACTAATCCTATTTAATACATTTCTTAAAAAGATATTTGTCAACAATATGAGGAATATTCAAAAATTAATACTTCCTAAACTACTTCTACTGGCTGGTGATGTGGAGTTGAATCCAGGAACATATGATGCAGGTATATATTACTCTATTGTTGTTGTTGTTGTGTTGTTGTTGTTGTTTTTCAAAAAACAGTAGCCAATAGCAAAATTTGGAACCAGGCAGTAAAAGGTGTTTAGCCCATACCAAATAATTAACTATTTCCTACACAGATGTGGACATCTCGACATTGTAGAAAGTAGGTCACATGTTATCCTTATATTCCATAAATCACTCAGCAAATTTCACTTCAATCAGGAGCAAGTCGAAAAGTGGGGAGAGGGGTGAGGGGGTGGGATTAATTAACACCATGCATGGTATAATTCTGCGCTAAGCTACATTCTGACGGTTACATTTTTTGGCTCTATTAGTTGTGTACAGTACACCAGGAAGCATAATTTAAAGGAAAATGTTTTTCTCTCTTGGATAGAGATGCTGGCATGCAATTATTGTAAAGAGGTGATAAGTGGCTGGGGCCACCACAATTTCAAAGTTAATTGCTCATTTGCCACCTTTTTCTCTAATCCTTGTGGAGGTAATGTTTTCTAAGATGAATTTTTCAGAGATGAATTTCTTTCCAACAATTTTTTTTCATTTTCTAAGCCAATGGCTGCAATACTACAAAATGTCGAAAGTGGATGGGTGCTGAACCCCCCACAGTCAGAATTAATAGGCAGTAGCTGCCCTTCTATAGGCTGTCTCTGACATATCTGAATTTTTGTGGATGCAGCTAGATCTTACAAAATTACCAAAGTCATTTTCTATTCGAATTAGTGGCAGTGGTAAGTTATCTTCACTTTTACGCTGTTTGTCATAGTTGTACGACCTGGCAACAATATTGTTTTTGCTTGAAAATCCTTTGTCCAATAGTCAAGTCACCAAAGTAAGTTGTGTTGTTATTTCCAGTGAACTGGTGTGTGTGAAATTGTTGTGTGTTACAGCTACTGCTAAAAAGCTAAGGAATAGCAAACACCTAACAACATTTGACTAACAAATACATTTCAGCTGCCTTTATGCAACCTTTTGCTTTAACTACAGCTATAAGTTGAGGCTAGTCAAGACTGTGCAGTAATTCCATAGAAATTGTGGGGAAACTCCCATTGATAGCGAACCACTGCCATCACATGCCTCTTCTCAAGTTTAGCATGTACAGTCTGTCAACTCCCCAGGTTAAGGCGCTCCATAGGTAGCCCCATAGGTTAGTAGTCTTTTGGACAGAGATAATTTCACACTTTACATATAAATGAGTACACTGAGCTTTAGGATGGTGGTTGGTACATATATATATATATATATAATACTTATTACATGAGTCAGAGTGTGATATGGCGAAATATTTCACGAGCAGGCTAATTTATTTTCACGAGCCAGAGGCCAATGAAAATAATGCCTGAAAGTGAAATATCTTGCCATAACACTCTGACAAGTGTAATAAGTGGTTTATTCCACACTAGATTTCTTCACTACTGTAGTTAGTACTAGAGGAAGGGTAACTCACAGCCATAAAGTTGGTTGTAGGGGCTACCCACTCCCCCAGCTCATATTTTAGCAGCTGCTCTAACCCTTTTGAGCAGGGTAAAGAGCTGGGTACACCAGAGGAAGGTAGCTGTAAAACCGAGAAAATTGAAAAGTTTGGCCTGTTGCTATAACTACAGGGGTAATGAGCTTGCGCATTATAGCGTGAAATAACAGCGTGAAATATCGTGAGTTATTTCACAGGTCATGTACCTAAAAATATCATTGTGAAGATATCTAGGGTGGAATAAATATATATATATATATATAAAAACTAGTTGTAAAAAACAGCAGATGTTTAAAAAAATATTTAGGGTTGCTCTATAAAGTAGGAATTTTAAAGCCATAGTGTTAATTCGAAAGATGAGCATTACAAAACTTGCCCAAATTGAGAAAGGTGATTCTATACCCCTAAATCACTGCCTTGCCATTTGTCAACTTCAAAACTTCAGAACTTGCCATTTGTCAACTTCAAGAGTTCTGAAAGTTATCAAACACATGGGAATTAGCTTGACTTTAGTCTTTCTTGATTCCCAGCTTATTCGAGAAATTCTAAATTTATTTTAAAATTTATAAAGTTTTTTTTTTTATTCTTTTTTTTAATCTTTTTTATTTAAGGCAGTGACTTATCAATTTGGGAAAATTATGTGATGTTCATCTTTTAAACTAACACTTTGATTTTAAACCTTTTTCCATACTTTTAAGAGCAACACTAAAATGAAAAAAGGCCTGGCACTCATTCAGCCACATGTGAGGTACATAAAATGGTGTCAAAACTTGGAAGGTTAGGATGCTTCTGCATGAAGCAACTGTATGCTAGTCATGTAAGGATGAAAACAGAAGAGTTGTGGACCTATGTGGGAAAATTGCTACTGATTTATGCTATTAGTAGCCTCAGAAATGCATACAGTTTTCTTCTGGGATGACTCAAGGAGGAGAAGAAGTTGATATGGAGAAACTCAATTTTTTTGAAAATTTTATAATTTTGATTGTGAATTATTCTTGACTGAAACCATGGATGTAATGTGAAGCGAATTTTGTATTACCCCTATGGGAACAGGTAGTCAACACTATATATATATATATATATGTATGCAGAGGGTAGGACTCCAAATGGAATTGGTGCGGCCAATATAACCTCATTCACTTCACCACACCCACTCATTGATTAAATTAATGAAATAAAACAATAAAAGATTATATTTTTCATCAAATGAACCTATGATTATTAAGTCTATACTCTGAGTTTTCAATAAATTCAATTTCTACTGCTATCGCTCCAAATAATAAACAAGTAATGAACTTCATTTGGATCAAATTTAGGAGTGGGCAATTGAAAATCGGAGATACATTCAATATATTTATGTATGGATTGTACATATGCGACCATTTTGGGGGAAATCGGCCAAAATGCGGCATCTAAAGTTTTCTTTTTTTTCTTCTACCAATAGGTTGCATGGGGTCTTGGGGTTCCGTCCTCCTAATTTGGAAGCTGTAGCACAAGTCATCTTCACCATACGTACTACAACACTACAGTCTTTTTGCTAAACTTATTGCTGATTTCAAAACAATGCCGCGTAAGGGAGTTGCTAAAGCCAATAGATTTTTTAGCAACACTCCGTACACTAGTCCAACTGGCTAGTGTTTCTAGCCTCGTAGCAGGAGTTCTAAAGCTCGCCAGACCTTACAACTGCGCCATAAGCTAAGCTAACTGACGTTTGTCCATTACTGCCATAAAAATTTTTCCCTAGGATAGTGAAAAAAAATTGTTCGCCGCTTTTAGGCCGGTTTTCTCAAAACCGGTCACATATGCCCTTTAAACGCACGTGTGGGTTTTTTCTCTTATTTTTTACTTACACCCAGTTTCTTGTGATACTAAAGCAGTAAGCTAGTGTTATTTTAGAATTGGGCTCAAAGCTGTGTGCAAAATACTCGCTTTTATAAGCCGCAAAAACCTGCAACAAAATGGTTTCTATGGTATTGATGACTCTTTACCAGACTAGAAATTCAAACTCGACCATTTCTTAGTAGCAGAGTGTTTATTTTACCGGGAGCTACAGGTCATTATTAAAACAAGACTACTGAACTTAGTAGAGTAAATCTTTTTTTTTTGTCATTCTATACTGTTTTGCATGACCTAAGCTAAAAAAATAAGTAACAATACTGTAGCTTTAAGTAACCTAACTATAGGCATGCTTGCTCAATATTGGAGTTTAAGCACACCACTAGTCCTATAGGGTATTTATATTTTACATTCTTTACAAACACTATAGTTCTACTGGCAAATTTGGTAAAGGATCTAGCTTCAGTGAGGTCTAAGTATATGGAGTTTGGTGTTCAACTTGGAATTCCTATGGGCACCATTGAAACTTTTAAAGTGGACTACAGCAACGACTCTGGGAAAATATTTCATCAGATAATTCACTACTTGTTGACTAACACTCCTGAGAGTTTGTGGTTTGAGAAAGTGTGTTCAGCACTAGAAGGAGTTGACAATAAAGTTTTAGCAAATACTATCAAATCAACTTACATGAAGACTTCACTAACAGGTAAAAGTTATCTATTTAGTCAACCATTTCAAAGATAAATTCAGCTATACCTATGTGTATTTATTTCCCTATGTATACAACATTTACACCGATTCACTTATTCTCGGCTGAAATAATTATAATAATATCAAATTTAATGTTCTGACAGCCAATATTATTAATTAAAACTTATCCCAACGCTTCCATTTCTTGCCAAAGTAGACCCCTGAAGAGGACTTCAGCAAGAAGTAGAAATGTTGGGTTAAGTTTTAATTTACATAATATTGGCTGTCGGAATGAGAAAATTTGCTATTCTTAACATTTACAGCAATGCCAATAGCTGTGTGGAAGAGAGTACATAAGAATACTAAGTGTGACAACTGAATGGGATAGGATGGGCGTGGTCTTGATATCACTGAGCTTTCTTAATGCACGCAATACTTATCAAATAAAATATATTTGACACTAAAAGAAACTTTAAATTAGATCTTCTAGATTTCTAGTTTGTATTTAGTCAAGAAGGAAGGATTAAAATTCCTACACGCTACTCACCTTACAATCATAGATCTTGATGTTTTTTATAGTTGCCAAGTGTTTACTGAAGCATTTCTTACCTTTGTAATGTCAGAAGAAAATTTCAGTATGAAATTAAGCTGACAAGTTATGATTAAATTTAGAAATTCTACAATAAATATCATTTTTATTTTGTATGTTACTAAAAAATCATATATATTATTTAGTGCCTGATGCTACAAGAATTTCACACAGTACATCATTTGATGCTACCTTAAATTCTAAAGATAGAGACGAAAATTCTGTACCAAACTCAATGTCTTCTTCAAAGGATGAAGAAATTTTACATAGCGAGGGTCAGTTTAGTAGCTGTAGTGTAGTAGATGAAGAAAGTATATTAAAAGCACATTAGGGAGCCATGATAGCTAAATTAAAGCATCATTAGGTATGCCTGTAAATATTAATAAAGGGAGATCTATGAATTTAGAACACATTCAAAATTAAGGGAGACCTGGTGACTATATGAGTACCTAAGATAGCAGGTGTGCATTCAATTTGAATTGATACCTCATACCTAGGTTATTATTGTCTGTCCAAATTGGGTTGGCCACACAAAAAACTTCATCAAAGGCAGCTACATATCCAGAGCTAGCTGAAATGTCAAATCAGTTATGCTCCATAATTAAAAGGATGTGCAATTCTAAACTCACTACAAAGTCTACAAAAATAGAAAAAAGCCGCAATTTCCTGCTGTACATGTTCAAATTTAGTCCTACAAATTAACTGCATTGATCACGTGAAAATTCTCATTGAGCTTCTAAAAAATAGAGCATGTATCTTTTTGGGCGACTGCTTTTGTTTTTAGTCTTTTGCTCCATTACCAGTCTAAGCTGTGTGTGCAAGTGCACAGAAACATGTTAGACATGGTCTTAACAGCGAGAGAGATTTTTTATTTTCTATTTGTTTCTGCTGCTAAAGCTCAGATCCCTTTAGCTTGTCTAAATATGATACATCAAGTTCACAGCTCGCATGCAGATATTTGCCATGTGGTATGAGCTAAATTCAAATATTCTCTTCAAGTCATTTCTAATCCGATTTTACCATTTCATTATTCTTTTTCTTTAGTAAATCATTGTCATTGTTTCTTTTCTGTTCTCTCTTAATGGACATTTCAATGCATATGTTAACACAAAAACATTTGTGGGAGATTAGTTTGATAACATTAGCTATGTGCTTACTGTCTAAATGAAAAATGTAACATTCAATTGAATCCTAAGATCAACTTACTAGAGATCTATTGTTTAATATAGCTAACAAATACCATGAGTACAAAGTTTCTTTCATGAAAGTTCTCTTTTAAAATGGTATTTTATGAGGTGTAAATTTACTACTTTGAAACTATAATTAATCCAATGTGTGGCCACTGATTTATAATCCTTGTAATTAAATTGACTTGGTATACATTCTGGTTATGATTATTTTAGCTAGATTTATTACATTAAGACTTGGACTACAAGCATTGTTTGAACAATGTTATAATAGAATTCAATTGTAAGTGTATTTAATATGCTATTGTTTGTAGAAAACTACACTATATTTTTTCAAGCTCTTCGTCCAGATGATAATATTCATAAATCTGAGCTACAAATAGATACAATAAAGATAATAGATGAATTCAGTCAAATTCGTGATGGCTTGTACAAACACATTAAATCTAATACAAATGCTATTGATGACCTACGATGGACTCTACAAGATTGGATACACTGTGGAACTATTGAGAAAAATGATCGTTTTCAAAATATTAACAAAGATGCATTGGAAGATTTTAATTTCAGTACATTATGGCGCATATTCTCCAGCTACTGTTCTTTCTTTAATTTCAGGCTTCTTGAACGTGTTATATCAAATACTGATTATGAACATGGCACGTTAATGATAGATAATTACAAGACAAAGTTTGCTGATTATATCAAGAGAAGAGTAACTCAGTGTCCATCAAACATCGGAATGAAAGGGAAAGATCACATTGAATTGTTTGTTAAGCTAGACAAGCCTTATGCCAATTGTAGAATGGAGCATCTCAAGAAACTGGGTGAAGACATTTGCAAGATATTAAAATCTGAACCAGAGAAGTTACAACTAGAAGGAGTTCAGAATGGCTGCATATGCGTTACTTTTCACTTACACAAGTCAGCAGTACCAGATGGCTTCTCATTAACAAGACAGCAAATTCAGCAACTTAGAAGTCTTCGATATGATACTGCTAAAATACTGAAGTTAGTCTGTGGAAGAGAACATTATCCAATTAATGCTCCACATGTCAGTAAGTCAGATTTTACTCTATCCCACTATACATTCTAGACTAGTATTTCATGATAATATCATTTGTATACAGAGAATGATTCAAATAGTTTATCTAAAGAAAAAGTGCCAAGTCAGGTAAGATTCTATTTGAAGTTGTAACTATTTTAAAACTTTTACGGGATTTGTTTATTGTTTCTGTAGAAAAAGCTTTTAACATTGCATGAATTTCAAGATATATGCCATGAACATTCAATACTACTTAAATGTCATTCGACAATGCACATGGCAGCATCCAATGGAAATCTGGGAGCTTTAAAGATTTTAATAAAGACATCAGATTACTCTGTCACTCAATTAGATGAAGATGGGAATGCAGCAATACACTGTGCTGCACTGAATGGATACTTAACTATAGTCAAATATCTCATAGAAGAATGTCAGGTGGATCACACTGCAATGGATGCTAATAAATGCTCACCTCTTCATCTTGCTGCTGCAAGAGGGAATCTAGACCTGATTGAATATCTTGTGAAAGAGAAAGATCTTGATCCATTATCTCCAGATATTTATGGGTGGACTTCAATACATTATGCCACTGCAGCAGGTCATTTGGAAGTAGTTCAGATGTTATCAGAAAGTCCAGATACTAGACAACACTTGATGGAAAATACACTGAGTTACAAAAGCATTGAATACAACATTACACACATTGCCATTAATGAAGGACATTTAAATATAACTGAACACTTTATGTCTATCAATGCATCCATTGAAGATTCTTTGTCTTTGCTATTATCAGTTTATCACTTCAGTATAATGAAATATCTGTTCGAAACTTTCATATACACTCAATTGAGTAAACAGTGTGCTCTATTTACTGCAGCTGCTGCAGGCAAAGTAGACTCAGTTGAGTATTTAATTGATTCTCGCAGTTGTGTTCCTTCATTAAGAAATGATCTTGGTAATACTCCACTTCATGTGGCAGCAGCTCATGGACAACTCAATGTAGTAAAGTTCCTTATTGAGGAAGAAGGCTATGATCCAAATGTAGCAAACGATTGTGGATGGACTCCTCTTCATTCGTCTAGTGATATGGGACATACAGCAGTAGTCAAGTATCTAGTAGAATCTCATTATTGTAGTCCCTATGAGAAAACCCTGAATGATGGCTTTCCAATACATATAGCAGCCTTACGTGGACAACTTCAGGTTATAAAATATTTTATTGAAGACATGCATATTGATCCAACTGTAAAAGGAGAAAATAAATGGACAATTCTACATTACGCTTGTCATAGTGGCACAGTTGAAGTAGTGCAATATATTATTGACAATCAGTATGTGGATCCTATGGTTAGGAGTAAAATAGATGAACTACCCATACATGCAGCAGTCTACAATGGTAGACTATCAGTCTTAAAATATTTCCTTGAAGACTTAAAGTTTGATCCAAATACTAAGGGGCAGTATGATTCAAGTCTTTTACATTATGCCAGTTTAAGTGGACAGTTGCATATTATCAAGTATCTCATTGAAAACCAGTACATTAATCCTATGACAAGAAGTTCACGTGATAATACTGCATTACAAATAGCATCATTATATGGAGAGTTGCCTACTGTTAAGTACTTCATAAAGACTTTACATCAGGATCCATTTATTAGAGGAAGGATGGGAAGGACACTTCTACACTCTGCCAGTGAAGGTGGTCACTTGCTTGTAGTCAAGTATTTAGTAGAAATTCATCATTTAGATCCTCTAACTCCAGACACAAACAATGACACATGTCTCCATATGGCAGCGATAAATGAAAATTTGAATATCCTAAAATATTTTATTGTGGACCAAGAACATAGTCCAAATGTCATGGGATATAATGACTGCACTATTCTACATATGGCATGTGAATGTGGACATATAGAAATAGTCAAGTTTTTACTACAAAATTCCGCGGATGTCTTAGCTACTAACAGATACAACGATACCGCAATTCATGTAGCAGTAAAAAATAATCAATACAATATTGTGAAATACTTCATAGAAGAAATAAACATTGATCCTAATATTACTGACAAGTATGAGAATACTCTCTTGCACTCTGCTAGTGCTATGGGTTTGCTAGATATAGTCAAGTATTTAATAGAGACTTGCCATTGCGATCCAATGGCTACTAATTCATATAGCCATACTCCTCTCCAACTAGCTGCTATGAGTGGAAAACTTCAAGTTGTTAAATACTTCATAGAAAACTTGAATATTCCTCCAAATGTTAGAGGTCAGAATGGTCAAACACTCCTTCACATGGCCAGTGCTGGTGGTCACCTCGACGTAATTCAATACTTAATAGAGTTCCAACATTGCAATGCAATGGTCTCTGACAACTTCAATCAAATGCCGCTGGATTTAGCAGAGCAGGATGACCACTCCCATGTTGTCAGTTATTTGCTAGAGAATTTGGAGTACTTTATGACTATGGAGAAGTCCCTATCAGATACTCAGTCATCTAGTGGCATTTTAAAGGACACATTTCCCAATACTGAAATGGAAGCTACTAGAGATACTTCTTCCTCACAGCTTCCAAAACCTCGATCACGATATAAAGAACTTATATGAAGTGTGCTTCTCCCAGATGAGCTAAGTAAAATGAAAAGTCAGGTGAATGGTGAAGTGGAGTGTTGTAATACAGTAGCTATATATGTCTTACTTGTCGTTACCCACCTGACACTTCATTCTACCCCATAATATTAACTCCATTGATAAGAGACTCTCATTCACATCTGTTAAATTAATTTATCAGCATTATTTCTGACAAAAACTTGCCAGTTTCTCTTCAGAGAGTTAAAAGTTATATCAAGCTTCTTGTAGAGTATAGGGTAAGTCTCATTCTTATGAACAAATAGGTGTAGAGAAGCAAATTGTCCTGTAGTAATACAAGTAAACTTGTACTATCCTTATAGAGTTTATATAATCAACAGCTACACTGTCATGTTGCGTTTGATAAGTAAACAATTTATGAACTGCAAGCATTCATGTCATGCGAAGGCTAACAGGATATATTGCGAGGCATGAATTACTTGACATAATAGACAGAAATGATGACAACTACATATCCTCATTAGATGTATTCTCTCTCATTCACAGGCACAGAGAATACATCTAGTGAGTAAAGTAAGGCTGAGAAAGAATTTGTTAACTACCTACCCTATAGCATAAAATACAGGAATACAAATGCTATACTTCTGTCAGTCAGTGTCCCTCACATGTGTGTCCCACACATCAGTGTCCCACATATCAGTGTCCCACACACCAGTGTCCCACACATCAGTGTCCCA